>JAEEGK010004875.1_pt1 | contig 32669 bp, 30 predicted proteins | sample 8958771 | NCBI WGS metagenome assembly JAEEGK01 (sample SAMN16246547, study PRJNA631951) | gut metagenome | biome: gut microbiome; feature: rumen; material: SC-attached | host: Bos | place: Iran: Karaj | collected 2018-10 | reverse complement strand
TCGCCGTTTCGAGCGCGCGGATGTTGCGTCCCTCGCGGCCGATGATGCGGCCCTTCATTTCGTCATTGGGCAGCGGCACGACGGACACGGTCGCTTCCGCGACGTGATCCGCGGCGCAGCGCTGGATCGCCAGCGAAACGATGTTGCGCGCGCGCTTATCGGCCTCTTCCTTGGTGCGCTGCTCGATCTCGCGGAGCATAACGGCCGCTTCGTGCTTGGCTTCCTCCTCGGCACGGTCGAGCACCATGGCCTTCGCCTCGTCGAGCGTAATGCCCGAAATGCGTTCCAGCTCCTCCTCCTGCTTCTTGTACAGGGCGTTGATCTCGTCCTCCAGTTTGTCCAGCTTCTTGGTGCGATCGTTGAGCTGCTGCTCGCGCGCCTCGACGCCTTCCAGCTTCTTGTCCAGCGATTCCTCGCGCTGGAACAGTCTGCGTTCGTTCTGCTTGATTTCATTCCGGCGTTCCTTGATCTCCTTGTCCGCCTCGTTGCGGATGCGGTACGCCTCGTCCTTTGCTTCCAATACCTTCTCTTTGCGGATCTCTTCGGCCTTCTTCTGTGCCTCATCGTACAAGCGCTTCACGGCGTCCTCGGCCTTTTCGACCTTTGCCTCCGCGACATTCTTGCGATAGAAGTAGCCGATTGCAAATCCGATCGCCGCGCCGACGATGAGTCCCGCGGCAAGCAATACAATGTGCAACCAGTCCACGTGATTCTACTCCGATCTATATCAATATAACCGAGCATACTGCCCGGTCATTCCAAAGATTCGTTTCAGGTTTATCGAATATGTTTCACGTACAATACGGTACGGCAAGCGTTCGGCAAATCTATCTACAAATATATCATGAATGCACATGGCAGTGCAGGATTACTCGATAATATTGTAAACGCGATTTCGCACAAAGTCAAGCCGGAATTCCGGAAAAGGCGCAGATTCTTTATATTTTCTTAACAAAATACAGCGCTGTCTTTCTTTCGACAGCGCTATGCTTAAAAATCGAACAGCGAGATCTGCTTGTTCTTCGGCATGTCGCCGAATGCGCCGATCTGCTCGAGCATCGAGACGATGCCGGTGTTTGCGCCGGTCTCGTTGGCAAAATCCTCGATCGTCGGGTAGACGACGCCGGGAGTGCGGCGCTCGCAGATCGCGATCGCCTGTCCCGCACCGACGCCGGGGATCGCGTCGAACGGCGGCCGCAGCGCGTTGCCCTCGATCAAAAACTTCGTCGCGTCGGATTTGTAGATGTCGACGGGCAGCAGGTCGATGCCGCGCAGGTTCATCTCATAGACGAGCTCGAGGATCGTGACGAGCTCCTTGTCCTTCTTCTTTTCGCTGTCGGTCTTTTGTCCGGAGGACGCATCCTTTTCGATCGTCTCGATCTGCTGTTTGACCGCGTCCGGTCCGCCCGCCGCGCGCGTGATGTCGAACGTGTCGGCGCGCACCGTGAAGTAGACCGCATAGAATGCAAGCGGATAATGCACCTTGTAGTACGCGATGCGGAACGACGACATCGAGTATGCGACCGCGTGTCCGCGCGGGAACATGTACTTGATCTTCTTGCATGAATCGACAAACCACGCGGGGATGTTGCCGTCGACCATCGCCTGCTCCATCTCGTCGGTCAGGCCCTTGCCCTTCCGGACGCGTTCCATGATCTTGAACGACAGCGACGCTTCCATGTCGTGCGCGATCAGATAGTTCATGATATCGTCGCGCGTGCAGAGGACTTCGGAAAGCTTTGCGATCCCGCCCATGACGAGCGGCTCGGCGTTGTTCAGCCAGACGTCCGTGCCGTGCGTGAGCCCCGCGATGCGGATCAGCTCCTCGAACGTGGTCGGACGCGTGTTCTCCAGCACCTGCCGCACAAAGCCCGTGCCGAACTCCGGCACGCCGAGCGTGCCGAGCGAACAGCCGATGCCGGTAAGGTCGATGTGCAGCGGTTCGACGGTCGAGAACAGCATGCGCGTGTCGGGATCGTCCAGCGGGATCTCGCGCGGGTTCAGCCCGGTCAGCGCTTCGAGCATGTGCAGCGCCGTCGGATCGTCGTGGCCGAGGATATCGAGCTTGACGAGACGGTCGTCCATCGCGTGGAAGTCGAAATGCGTGGTGATCGTGTTCTTATCGACCTTGTCCGCCGGATACTGGATCGGCGTGTAGTCGTAGACCTCGGTGTATTCGTCGTGATCGCGCGGGACGATGACGATGCCGCCCGGGTGCTGGCCGGTCGTGACCTTGACGCCCTCGCAGCCCTTTTCGAGCCGCTGGACCTCGGCCGACGAGAACGTGCGCCCGGTCGCCTCCGCAAACGAATAGACGCATTCAAACGCCTTTCGCTCGGCAAGGCCGGAGATCGTGCCGGCGCGGAACGCATGGCCCTTGCCGAACATCTCCTCGACGTACTTATGCGCGACCGGCTGATACTCGCCGGAAAAGTTCAGGTCGATATCGGGGACCTTGTCGCCCTTGAAGCCCAGGAACACCTCGAACGGGATCTCAAAGCCCTCCTTGCGGAGCATGGTCCCGCAGACGGGACACGCGCGGTCGGGCATGTCCGCGCCGACGCTGTATTGTTCCTTGTCGATATCGAAGTCCGAGAATTTGCACTTCGGGCAGACATAGTGCGGTGCAAGCGCGTTGACTTCGGTGATGCCCGCAAGCATCGCCACGACCGACGAGCCGACGGAACCTCGGCTGCCCACCAGATAGCCGTCGGACAGCGATTTTTTGACGAGGCGCTGCGCCATCAGATACAACGAAGCGTAGTGATTGCCGATGATGGAGTTGAGCTCCTTGTCAAGCCGCGCCTGTACGATCGGCGGCAACGGATCGCCGTAGATCTCATGCGCGCGGGTGATCGCCGTGTTCTTGAGCTCGTCCTCCGCGTTCTCGATCGTCGGCGAATGCGTCCCCTCCGGGAACGGCACAAGCTCGCCGCACAGGTCCGCGATGCTGTTCGGCACGTCGATGACGACCTCATGCGCTTTTTGTTCGCCGAGATAGGAAAATTCGCTGAGCATGTCCTCGGTCGTGTGGAACCAGAGCGGCGCCTGCTGCTGGGCGTCCGCAAAGCCGAGCTTGCTCATCAGGATCGCGCGGTAGATCGCGTCGGTCGGCTCTAAAAAATGCACGTCGCCGGTCGCCGCAACGGGCTTACCCATCTGTTCGCCGAGCGCGACGATGCGCCGGTTCAGATCGCGCAGACCCTCATCGTCCGCGACGCGGCCCTCGCGCTTCAGAAACGCGTTGTTGCCGATCGGCTGGATCTCGAAATAATCATAGAACGCCGCAATGCTTTCGACCTTTTCCTGCGGCTCGTTGTTCAGGATCGCGCGGAACAGCTCTCCCGCCTCGCATGCCGAGCCCACGATCAGATCGCTGCGGTACAGCATCAGAAGCGATTTCGGGATCTGCGGGCGTCCGTGCAGATAATCGAGGTGCGACCAGCTGATCAGCTTGTACAGGTCCTTCATGCCCGCCTGCGTTTTGGCAAGCAGGATGATGTGGTTCGTCTGCCGCTTCTCCTTTGCCGCGCGTTTTCTGTACGCCTCGTGCGCGTCCGGCACGACCGGAATGCGCTCGATGCCGCGCTCCTGCAGCATGCCGATAAACCGCAGCAAAATCTCGGCGCAGGTGTTTGCGTCGTCGTCCGCGCGGTGGTGGCTGCCCATGTCGATCTTAAAATATGCCGAGATCGTGTCAAGCTTGTGATTCTCGAGTGCGTCGCGCAAAAGGTAGCGCGACAGCATCAGCGTGTCCGCGTACGGCATCGGGAACGTGACGCCGACGCGATCGCCGTGGTGCGTGATAAAGCCGACGTCGAACGACGCGTTGTGCGCAACCAGCGTGCTGCCCTCCGCGAATGCGCGGAACCGCTCCAGAACCTCGCGCGTGGTCGGCGCGCCTTCGAGCATCGCTTGCCGGATGCCGGTCAGCTCCGTGATGTTTTTCGGGATGACGACGCCGTCGTCGATAAACGACTGAAAGCGTCCCGTGACCTTGCCCTCATGCAGACGGACCGCGCCGATCTCGATGATGTCGCAGCTTTCCGCCTTGAGTCCGGTCGTTTCGATATCGAACACGGTGAAATCGCCGTCCGCGGGAATCGCCTCGCAGTCCGGGATCAGATAGCCCTCGACGCCGAAGATCGCCTTGACGCCGGTTGCCTTCGCCGCCTTGGCAGCCTCCGGAAACGCCTGCACGACGCCGTGATCAGTGATCGCAAGCGCCTTGTGCCCCCAGCGCTTGGCCGTTTTGAACGCCTCGGTCAGGTTGGTGATGCCGTCCATCGTGGACATGCGCGAGTGCAGATGCAGCTCGACGCGCTTCTCCTCCGCGTTGTCCATGCGAAGCGGACGCGGCAGAATGCCGACCGAATCGACATACACGCTGCGTTCGCCGGTCTTTTTCACGGTTTTGCAGACGCCCTTGATCCGAAGATCCTTGCCGCCCTTCTGGGCGTCGGTCAGCCATTTCAGAAACCGCGCCGCCTGCCATTCCTCCGGAAAGCTCGCGGTGCAGTAGACCGAATCTGAAAGGTCCGTCACGTTGAACTGCACGCGGCAGTTCGGCTTTTTGACGCGCATCGACCAGTCGTCGCGGATCTCAGCCGAGACGAGCCGCCCGACGAACACGGCGTTCGTCTCCTCCTCGCCGGAGAGCTCAAAGACCGAGACCTCCTCCGCCCCCTCCGGGATCGGCTTGCCGAGCAGCACGCCGTTGTCCGGGATCGGGACGTCGACCTCGTTCTTTTTCTTCGGCAGCGGCTTCGGCGCCGCGCGTTCGGGCTCCACGTCCGTGTACACAAATGAAACCGCATACGCGGGCAGCAGCGAACGGATCTCCGCTTCCCACGTGCGGCAGGCCTGTTCCGATATGAGGTTCTTTTGCCGGTCGGCCGTGACGGTAAGCGTCTGCGTCTCGCGCGAAAGGCACACGTTTCTGATCGTGAGCCATTCGGTCTTCACCTGCGCCGCGTCATAGGCCGCCTTCAATTCTTCCTTCACGAATTTCCCTCTAATACCGCGTTTGCCTTGTCAACCAGCCGGTCCAGGACCTCCTGATAGGCGCCGTGCCCGACGATCTCACCCTTCTGAAAGAGAACGCCGTTGCCGTCGCCGAACGCCACGCCGAGATCCGCCTCCCTGGCTTCGCCCGGTCCGTTGACCGCGCAGCCCATGACGGCGATCTTCAGATAGCCCCTGTTGTGCTTGACGTGCGCGTTCACATACGCCGCCGCCTTCTCGACGTCGCAGCGCGTACGGCCGCAGGTCGGGCAGGAAACGATCTCCACATCGTCCTTGCGGAGTCCGCAGGCGCGCAGGATCGCAAGCGCCGTTTCGACCTCCCTGACCGGATCGCCGGTCAGCGAAACGCGCATCGTGTCGCCGATGCCCTGCAAAAGCAGCGCGCCGAGGCCCGCGGCGGATTTGATGACGCCGGTCTCGATCGGGCCGGTCTCCGTGATGCCGATGTGCAGCGGATAGTCCGTCCGCGCCTGCGCCATGCGATAGGAATGCACGGTCTCGGACACGGTCGTGCATTTCAGCGACAGCACGATATCCGAGAATCCGCAGTCCTCCAGAAGCTTCGCATGGCCCATGGCGCTGCGGCACATGGCCTCCGCGGGATTCTCGCGGTACAGCGGCAAAAACTGTTTTTCGATCGAACCGCCGTTGATGCCGATGCGGATCGGCACATGATGCGCCTTGCAGCAGTCGGCGACCATGCGCACGCGATCGGCCGAGCCGATATTGCCCGGATTGATGCGCAGCTTGTCCACGCCGTTCTCGACCGCCTTGATCGCAAGGCGGTAATTGAAATGCACGTCCGCGACGAGCGGGATATGAATGCGCTCCTTGATGCCTTTGACCGCGTCCGCCGCCGCTTCGTCGAACACCGCGACGCGCACGATCTCGCATCCCGCCTGTTCAAGCCGTATGATCTGATCGACCGTCGCCGTTACGTCGCGCGTGTCCGTGTTGCACATGGACTGCACGCTGACCGGCGCGCCGCCGCCGATCTGAATGCTGCCGACCTTTACGTAATCCGCCATCTTAACCTCCGAAACAGCGTACGATATCGCTGATGGTGAGCGCCGCAATGAGGATCAGCAGCGCGATCATGCCGATCAGGTGCACCATGCCCTCCTTCTCGGGCGGCACGGGCTTTTTCCGAATCATCTCAATGATGATGAAGATCAGCCGTCCGCCGTCCAGCGCGGGCAGCGGCAGCAGGTTGATGATGCCGAGGTTGACCGCGATCAGCGCCATAAACCACAGGAACAGCTCGACCGCTTCGGACGCGGACCGGCTCTGCGCCATGGCGTCCGACATGAAGTTGACCGTGCCGACCGCGCCGGACACGTCGCGGCAGCTTGCCTGCCCCGTAATCAGCATGCCGAGCGACTGATAGACCGCCTTGGCAAGATCCCAGGTCTCCGGGAACGCCATGTACGCCGCCTTCCAGACGGAATAGCGTTCCTCCGTCAGGATGTACGGCTGCCATTCGACGCCGACCGAGATCCGCTTGTCGCCGGTTTTCTGGTCCACGACCAGCCGCGTTGTGCGAAGCGTCAGCGCTTCGCCGCCGGTCAAAGCAAGCGTCGTTGTCTTGTTTCCGTCCGTTTCCTCGACGCTTGTCGTAATCTCTGCGCCGCGCAGCACGCCGAGCTCCACGCCGCGGAACACGTCGGCGCTGTTCATCAGGCTTTTCATCGCGTCGGCGCTGTCGAACGGTTTGCCGTCGACCGAAACAAGGATATCGCCCTTCTGCACGCCCGCTTCCTCGGCCGGGCCGTTTGCGTCGACCGCGGTCACCTGTACAAACGCTTTTTCGCCCCAGGATGCGGTGCCGTACGCAAGCAGCATGATAAAGCACAGCACCACGCAGGTGATGATGTTCGTCAGCGGGCCCGCAAGCACCACCAGAAAGCGCTTCCATGCGGGCTTTGCGGAAAACAGCCTCGGATCGGGCTCCTTGGGCTTCTCCTCTGTGTTTTCGATATCCTCCGAAAACGCCTCCGGATGCTTCTTGTCCTTGTCCTCGTCCTTGCCGTCCTCACCGAAGAAACGGCACGAGCCGCCGATCGGCAGCGCGCGCAGCGTAAACTCCGTTTCCTTGCCCTTGATGCCGAACAGCTTGGGCCCGAGCCCGACGGAGAACTCCGTGATCGTAAAGCCAAGCCATTTGCCCATCAGAAAGTGTCCGAGCTCATGCGTGATGACGAGCACGGACAGGCCGAGAATTGCCAGTAAAATGTACCAGAATGTCTGCATATCGTTATACTCCGTAATGATCGGATACGGCGCGCCGTGCGGCCGCGTCCGCTTCCGCGATCGCTTCGATCGAATCGGCAGGCCGGTTTTCGACCGTATTCAGCGCATGCTCCACGGCGTCCTCGATCTCCGTAAACCCGATCCGTCCTTCAAAAAACAGCTCCGCCGCGCGCTCGTTCGCGCCGTTAAAGACCGTCGGCAGGATCCCGTCGGCTCTGAGCGCATCGTACGCCATGCGGATCGCACGGAAGCGGTCAAGGTCCGCCGGATAGAATTCAAGCGGATGATTGAGGTCGAGCCGCAGCGGTTCGCACGGACTGTCGGTCCGCTCCGGGTACGTCAGCGCGTACTGGATCGGCAGCCGCATATCGGGCTTCGACATGTTCGCCATGATCGTGCCGTCGCAGTACTCGACCATGCTGTGCACGATCGACTGCGGATGAATCAGCACCGAGATGCGGTCCGCGCCGAAGTGGAAGAGCCGGCTTGCCTCGATGATCTCCAGACCCTTGTTCATCAGCGTCGCGGAATCGAGCGTGATTTTTCTGCCCATCTTCCACGTCGGATGGTTGAGCGCGTCGGCAAGCGATACGGAATTGAGCTCCTCGCGCGATTTGCGGAAGAACGGCCCGCCCGACGCGGTCAGGATCAGGCGGCGCACCTCGCCGCGCGCACCGTTTTGCAGTGCCTGAAAGATCGCGCTTTGCTCGCTGTCGATCGGCAAAAGCTCCGCGCCGTATGTTTTCAGCGCCGCATCGACCAGCGTGCCGCCGCACACAAGGCTTTCCTTGTTCGCGATCGCGATGCGCTTGCCGTGACGGATCGCCGCAAGCAGGGGCCTGAGCGCCGCATAACCGGAGATTGCAAGCACGGTGACGTCCGCGTCCGCTTCCGCCGCCATGCGCTCTGCCGCGTCCGGTCCCGAGAATGCGACCGTGCCGGCGGGCAGACGGTCCGGATCAAGCGCCGATTCCGCCGCGACAAAGCGCGGACGCCAGAGATTCGCCTGCCGGTACAGCGCTTCGACGTCGCTGCGGCAGGACAGACCGAGCACGGAAAACCGGTCCGGATGCGCCTGTACCACGTCGAGCGTCTGCGTGCCGATCGAGCCGGTGCTGCCCAAAAGAAGGATCTGTTTCATTCTATTTCGCCTTGTTTGATTTCAGTCCGCCGAACCTGCGGTCACGGCCCGCAAAGTCCCGAAACGCCTTCACAAGCTCGTCCAGCGTGAAGTCCGGCCATCTGACGTCGGTAAAGTACAGCTCCGCATACGCGATCTGCCACAGCAGAAAGTTCGAGACGCGGATGTCGCCGCCGGTGCGGATCAGAAGGTCCACGTCACCCGACTCGACGGTGTACAGCTTTTGTGCGATCGCGTTCTCGTCCGCGTCCGGGTCCTCGGCAAACGCCAGCTTCATTGCGCGCACAAGCTCCGCGCGCGCGCCGTAGTTCAGCGCAAGATTGACCTTCAGGCCCGTGTTGTTCGCCGTCTTGATCTCGGCGTTGCGCACGGTCTCCTGTACGGCGGTCGGAAACCACGATAGGTCGCCGATCGCTTTGACGCGTACGCCGTTGCGGTGCATTTCCTCGATCTCGCGGTTGAAATACTCGATCAGAAGGCCGCAGAGAATGCCGATCTCGTCCTTCGGGCGCTTGCGGTTCTCGGTCGAAAACGCGTACAGCGTCAGCGATTCAACGCCGAGGTCCGACGCGGCGCGGATGATCTCCTTGACCGTGTTCATGCCCGCGCGGTGTCCCGCGGCGCGCGGCAGTCCGCGCGACGTCGCCCAGCGGCCGTTGCCGTCCATGACGATCGCAACGTGCTTCGGAATGCGCTCCGGCTTCAAGCCAAACGCTTTCATCTGCTGATCGGTATACTTTCTCATGCGTTCTCCTGTCGAACAAGCGGGGGCTGTCGCGTCATGCGCAACGCCCCCTTTTGCTGCCGTTTGTTGTTATGCGTCGATCCGTGTTTTGAACGCGGACCAGTACACGACCGTTTCCGCATCGGTCACGGCCGTTTTGATGACGCGCCGATCGTCGCCCTTGCCGCCCTTCTTCGAGCGTACCTCGACAAGACGGACGGGTTTTCCGTCCGATTGCAGCAGCGCGACTGCGGTCTTGAGGTCCAGTCCCAGAACGTCCGTCAAACCGAAAGGATCTCCTTCTCCTTTGCGGCGAGGATGGCGTCGATGTCCTTGATGAACTCGTCGGTCAGCTTCTGGCCCTTCTCCTCCATGCGCTTCTGGTCGTCCTCGGTGATCAGGCTGTCCTTCTTTTGCTTTTTGATCTGGTCGTTCAGATCGCGGCGGAGGTTGCGGATCGCGACCTTGCTCTCCTCACCCTTTTTGCGGACGGTCTTGACGAGGTCCTTTCTGCGCTCCTCGGTCAGCTCCGGGAACACAAGGCGGATGACCTTGCCGTCGTTCGCCGGGTTGATGCCCAGATCGGACTTCTGGATCGCCTTCTCGACCGCGGGGATCATCTTGGTATCCCACAGCGCAATGATCAGCATGCGCGGCTCGGGCGTGGAGATGTTGCCCAGCTGGTTGATCGGCGTCATCGAGCCGTAATAATCGACTGCGATCCGATCCAGCACCTGCGCGTTCGCACGGCCCGCGCGAAGGCTCGAAAGCTCGGATTTCAGCACGTTCAGGGTCTTGGTCATTCTTTCTTTGGTTTCATCGATCAGTTCCATCGGCATATCGAATCCCTCCTTCTGGTTTCACTCAATTTGATATTATACAACGGTTTCCCGTCCGGTTTCAAGCCTCATTTCCGTCGATGCGCGTTCCGACGGCTTCGCCCCTTGCGACCTTGTCGATCTCGCTTCTGGCGAACACGAGGATCGGCAGGTTGTTGTCGCGGCACAGCGCGATCGCGCTCATGTCGATCGCCTTCAGGTTGTCGCGGATCACCTTGTCGTAGGTCAGGTGGTCGTAGCGGATCGCGTTCGGATCCAGCTTCGGGTCGGCGCTGTACACCGCGTCGACATTCTTTGCCATCAGCAGCGTGTCCGCGCCGATCTCCAGCGCACGCAGCGTGGACGCCGTGTCCGTCGAGAAATACGGACAGCCCGTCCCGCAGGCAAACAGCACGACCTTGCCCTCCGAAAGCGCAGCCCGCGCGCCGCGCGCCGTGTATTCATCGATGAAGCGCGTCATGGCGATCGCGCTCATGGCAAGGGTCGGCATGCCCTGCCGTTCGAGGCAGTCCTGCAGCGCAAGCGTGTTGATCGCGGTCGAGAGCATGCCCATGCTGTCCATGCGCGAACGCTCCTGCATGACCGTGTCGCGGCCGCGCACGATGTTGCCGCCGCCGACGACGATGCCGATCTCAAGCCCCGCGTCGTATAAAAGTTTGATTTCCTTTGCGGTCTCTTCGACCTTTTCAAAACAGACCGGCTGATCGGCGCTTGACAGCGCTTCGCCGCTCACCTTGATCAAAACACGTTTCATCCCGCAATCCTCCCTATGATGCTCATCAGTATACCATATACTTTGCAAAAAGAAAAGAGGTTGCGAAAAACTCCACACGTTTTTCACAGCCTCATCGTCGCGGGTGTCCTTTTATTCTTTCCGCAGCAGCTTCCGGCCGCACAGTCCCGCGCCGATCAAAAGGACCGTGATGACAAGCACAAACGTCAGCTCGCGCATCGGCGCGATCGTCGTCGCCGGGAAGCCTGCGGCAAGGAATGCGAGCACAAAGCTCCCCGCGATCAGCAGCAGCACGCCGAGCACGGAGCTTGCCTTCCGTCTCTTACAGAGCCGCAGCACGAACCAAACGATTGCAAGGATCGCCGTTCCGATCGCCGCGATCAGGAAGTAGGTGTTCATGACGAGCCGCGGCAGCGCAAAGCCCGCCTCCGGCGTATAGCCGTCGCGCAGATAGAGCGCTTCGCGGTCCGTATTGTTGTACGGCTCGAAGAACACGGCGTCGACGCCGGAGAGGTCGATCTCCTGCGGCGTTTCGGCGTGCGGATGGCGCATGTCCCAAAGCGTCGTATATGCCGCGACCGAGATCTCGCCGCCGGTCCGTTCGATCAAAAGCGTCGTGTCCCACTTCGGCGTCAGCTTCAGCGTCTTGGGCGTCGAAGCGATCACGGCCTCCGGCTCGATCGTCTGCCCGTTGGCCTCGTCCGGCTGCGGAACGCTGTATACGTAAGCGACGGTCTCCCGGTTCGACGCCGCGTCCGTCCCGTGCGTCGCGGCGTCGGTTTCTCCGTCCTCCGGCATGGCGAGCGTAATGGCGATCGAAGCATACGGGCTCGCTGAGGATTCCGGATCCGTTTTGTCCGGCACAAGCGCGGTCTGCGGAACAAGGATATAGCTGATCGTCATATCCGCGCTGTCCTCGTTCAGGATCACGACGATCTGCTTCTGTGCATCCTTCACAAGCGTTTCGTCCGTGTCCGGCTGCGTCTGCGGCATTGACGCTCCGTCAGCCGCGTCGGGCACCTCAGTCATCGGCAATTCGCTGCCGGACGTCGTTTTCGCCTGCGACGCGGGCAGCGGCAGCGTTTCCGGAATCACCGTCGCATCGGCGAACGCGATCTCGGAGGACGCAAGCGGGATCGGCTTCATCAGCCGCGCAAACACGCCGATCACGAGCGCCGCGACCAGGCACGCGATCAGTCCCGCGATCAGCAGTCCGCGGCGTTTGACCGCCTTCCGGACGGTTTTCAGGGGTACCGCAGGCTCCGCTTCGACCGGCGCTTTCATGGCCTCCAGCGCCGCGCGGCAGTCTGCGCAGGTTTCAATATGCTCCATAACAAGGGCGGTCGATTCCTCGCTCGCCATTTGTTCCGCAACCAGCGGCAAAAGATCCTTTACGATCCCGCAATCCTTCATGGTGTTTCCTCCAGTTCGGCTTTGATGCGCGCTTTCGCGCGGTGGAAGGTGACGCACGCCCAGTTGGCGTTTTTCTGAAACAGCTTGCCGATCTTCTCAAACGGCATCTCGCCGTACACGCGCAGGAGGAATACCTCCTTATACGGCTCGTCGAGCCGGTGCGCCGCCACGGAGATGCGTTCCGCCTCGTCCCTTCGGACGGTTACGGCCTCGGGCGAAGGCGCAGTGCTCTCGATCGTGTCCGAAAGCGGCTCGGGCCTGCGCTTTCGCCGATCGGAAAGATACTTGTTTTTGGCAATGCTGCAGAGCCAGACGCGCAGCTCACATTCACCGCGGTAGCTGTCCAGACGCTGCATGGCCCGTAAAAAGGTCTCGCCCGTCAGCTCCTCGGCTTCATCGGCGTTCCCGCACAGCCTGAGGCAGTAGCGGTATACATCCGTGAAATATGCGCGATAAATCTGCTCGAATGTCTCCATCCTGTTTCTCTTCCCTATATAAGACGCGGAAGAACCGAAAATCTTACAAACCTTTGATAAAAAAAGCACCGCTTTCACGGTGCAGTCATTTATTATTCGTCCAATCCTAAAAGCGCTGCCGCAAAGTCGTCCGCATCGAAGCGTTTTAAGTCGTCGATCCCCTCGCCGACGCCGATGAAGCGGATCGGGACCTTCAGCATGTCGGAAATCTGCACCGTCACGCCGCCCTTTGCCGTGCCGTCGAGCTTGGTCAGGATCACGCCGGTCAGTTCGCAGACCTCCAGGAACGCCTCGGCCTGCGCGACTGCGTTCTGTCCGGTCGTCGCGTCAAGCACCAAAAGCACCTCGCACGGCACGTCCGGCAGCTCGCGCGCGATGACGCGGCGGATCTTGTTGAGCTCGTTCATCAGGTTCTTCTTGTTGTGGAGCCGTCCCGCGGTGTCGACCAGCAGCAGGTCGCAGCCCTTCGCACGGAACGACGCGATCGCGTCGAACACGACCGCCGCCGGGTCCGCACCCTCCTGATGGCGTACCATCGGCACATTGGCGCGGTTTGCCCATTCGCCGAGCTGCTCGGCCGCCGCCGCGCGGAACGTGTCCGCCGCCGCGATCATGGGCTTACGGCCGGCTGATGCGTACTCGTTTGCGATCTTGCCGATCGTGGTCGTCTTGCCGACGCCGTTGACGCCGACGATCAGAAGCACCGCCGGGCCTTCGTCGCCCAGAAAAGGCTTGTCGGTTTTCACCGCGTCCGCAATCAGTCCCGCAAGCGCGCCTCTGGCCTCGTCGCGCTCCTTGAGCTTGTCGGTCCTGACCTTTTCGCGAAGCCCGTCCAAAAGCCGCTCCGCCGTATCCATGCCCATGTCCGCAAGAATCATGGCCTCTTCGAGTTCCTCATAGAAGTCGTCGTTGATGCCGTCCTTGTTGAACAGGGTCGAGAACCAGTTGTTTGTTTTGTGCAGGCCTTCCTTCAGCTTGGAAAACCAGCCCTTTTTCTTATCTTTTTTCTCCATTATGCCGTTTCTCCGAATCTGGCCGAGACGATGCTCGAAATGCCCTTTTCCTCCATTGCGACGCCGTACAGCGTATCGCAAACCTCCATGCTGCCCTTGCGGTGCGTGATGATGATGAACTGCGTTTCATCGGAATACGCCTTGAGGTAGTCCGCAAACTTCGTCACGTTCGCCTCGTCGAGCGAGGTTTCGATCTCATCCAGCACGCAGAACGCAGGCGCCTTGAGCTTCAGCATGGCAAACAGCAGCGCGATTGCGGTCAGCGCGCGTTCACCGCCGGAAAGCAGTGACAGAAGCTGCAGCTTCTTTCCGGGCGGCTGCGCAATGATGTCGATGTCGCAGTTTAAGACGTCGTTCCTGTCCGACAGCCGAAGCTCCGCATGACCGCCGCCGAACAGCTCGGTGAACGTCTCCGCAAAGTTCAGCTGGATCTTCTGGAACTCCTCGACGAACGTGCGTTCCATCGTCTTGGTGAGCTGCCCGATCAGCGTATACAGATCGTTCTTCGCCTTTTCGAGGTCCGCGTACTGCGTCGACAGCGATTCATGCCGTTCGGACACCGTGCGGTAGTCCTCGATCGCGGACACGTTGATGTCGCCGAGGCCGCGAATCTCGGTTTTCAGCGCATTGACCCGCTGCTGCGTCGCGCCGACGGCGATCTCATGCCGCATGGCCTGCGCGTTGTCGTAGGTCAGCTCGTATTCCTCCCAGATGCGGTCGGCGCTCGTTTTGAGCTCCATCTCCATGCGGCTCTGCGTCAGCTCGTTACGATGCTTGCGTTCGCCGAGCACGCGGTAGCTTTCCGCAAGACTGTCGCGCTCGCGCCGGTACTGGCTCAGCAGCTCGTTGATGCGCGTGCGCTCGGCTTCGAGCTTGGACTGCTCCTCCTTGGCCTTCGTGAGCGCGTCCTGCTCGCCGGAGATGCTCTTTTCCATCTCGGACAGGCGCGTGTCGGCCGCCGCGACCGATTCGGACAGCGATCGGATCTCCGCATCGAACGTGTGCAAGCGCTGTTCGGTGAGCGCAAGATCGCGGGTCAGACGCTGATGCTCCGCCCGCCTTGCGTCGGCCTCCTTTTCGAGCGCGGTCAGCCGGATGCGCTGTTCGGTCAATGCCGCAAGCCGGTCCTCGCGCGCGTTCTTTGCCTCGCCGATCGAAAGCTGTTCCTTGCGGATATCCTCGGTCGACAGCAGGTTCTGCTTTTCGATGTCGTCCTGTACGGACGCCGCAGATGCGCGCCGCTTCTCAATGTCGGCAATGCTTTCATGAACGTCGCCGCGTTCGTCGCAAAGCTCCTGCACCGATTCCTCGGCGTCCTTTCGGTCGCGCGCAATGATCTCGCGCTGCTCCTTCAGGCGGACAAGCTCCAGCTCGTCCTCGTGCGAAGCGGAGAGGAACGCGTCGATCTGCGTGTCCTTCAAAAGGATCTGCTTCTTCTGCGCTTCGATCGCGTCCTGCTTCTCCCTGACCGTTTTTTCCGCCGCTTTCAGCTGCTTCTTGATCTCTGCGATCTCGCGTTCGCGGCCCAGCAGCGAAAAGCCCGTCTTTTTGAGGCTGCCGCCGGTCATTGTGCCGCCCGTGGACAGGAAGTCGCCCAAAAGTGTTGCGATATGGAATGCGCTGTGCGACTTTTTGCGAAGCCGGATCGCGTCGTCGAGCGTTTCGGTCACGACCGTGCGGCCCAGAAGATAGTCCGCAACGACCCTGACGCTTGCGTCGCAGCTGATCAGCTCGCTTGCAAGACCCACGACGCCGGGCTCATGCAGCAGCGCGCGTTCCCTGTCGGACAGCGGATTCGGGTTCAGCAGCGTCATCGGCAGCAGCGTCACGCGGCCGAGATCGTTCCGTCTTGCATATTCAATGACCGTTTTCGCGTCCTCAGCGGTCGTTGTGACGATGTTTTGCAGCGATCCGCCCAATGACATGCCGATGGTCGTTTCGACCTTTTTCGGGACCTTCAGGAGCTCTGCAACGGGTCCGACGATGCAGCCCTTCAGTTCTGCGTCGGTTTCGGCCGCGGTCAGCACCGCGCGGACGCTGTTCTGGTAGCCCTCGTGCGAGCGCACCATTTCGGACAGCACGCGCTCCCGCGAGGACAGCGCGCCGACGTTCTGCTCGCAAACGCGAAGCTCCGCCTGCAGCGCAAGGTAATCCGATTCCATTTCAAGCCGTTCGCGCTGCGCCGTCTTGCGCGCCGCGATATGCTCGTTCATCTTTGCGGCCTGCGCGTCGACCGCTTTCATTGCGGTCTCCTCCTCGGCCTTCAGCGCGTCGACCTTTTGCTTTGCTTCGGCTTCCTCGCCGTCGATCGCCTTCAGGCGGTCCCGCAGCGCCGCAGCCATCGTATCGAAGCGGGAAAGGTCGCTCTTTGCGTCGGCAAGGCGGTTCATCGCCTCCATCACGGCGGCCTTCTGTTCCTCGACGGACGCCTCGCGCGAGGCGATCTTTGCGTCCATCTCGGCGATCGCGTCGGTCTCTGCCTGGATCTGTTCGGTCAGCGTCGCAAGCTCCTCGACGTTCGCGCCGCCCTTTTCGTTTTCGGCGATCCCCGCGCGCAGCTCATCGCAGGCGCGCGCCGCGCCGTCGCGTTCGCCGGTGACGCGGACGATCTCCTTTTTGGCATGCTCGCGCCGTTCGATCAGAAGATTGCTTTCGCCGACGTGCGATTCCACGCCGGACAGCATTTCGATGACCTTGTTCTGCTGCGCGTTTGCGCGCTCGTCGATCTCGCGCAGCTGTTCCTCAAGCGCAAGCGACTGCTCGCCGAGCATACGGCTGTGCGTCTCATTTGCCGCAAGGTCCTGTTCGAGCGCCGCCGTCTGCTCCTCGATGGATTTCAGCTTTTCATGGATGCGGTCGCTGTTGTACAGGTACAGATTGACCTCAAGGTCCTTGAGCTCTTCGCGAAGGCGCAGGTATTCGCGCGCGGTCGCGCTCTGCTCCTTCAGCGGCTCCAGCCGTTCGCCGAGCTCCTTCAGGGTGTCCGCAATGCGCTCCATGTTGCGCTCGGTGCTGTCGAGCTTGCGCTCCGCTTCCTCCTTGCGCACACGATAGCGCATCACGCCCGCGGCCTCTTCGAGCGCGGTGCGCCGGTCGTTCGATTTGTTTGACAGGATCTCGTCGACGCGCCCCTGCGAAATGATCGAATACCCGTCCTTGCCGATGCCCGTGTCGCGGAACAGCTCGGAGATATCCTTCAGCCGGCAGTTGCGTCCGTTCAGCACGTATTCGCTCTCGCCCGAGCGGAACATGCGCCGCGTCACCGCAACCTCGTCGTAATCGGTCGGCAGCAGATGATCGCTGTTGTCGAACGTCAGCGTCACCTCGCACATCGACTGCGGCTTGCGCTTCTGCGTGCCGTTGAAGATCACGTCCTCCATCTTTGAGCCGCGCAAAGCACGCGCGCTCTGTTCGCCGAGCACCCAGCGCACGGCGTCGGAGATGTTGCTCTTGCCGCTGCCGTTCGGTCCGATGACCGCCGTGATGCCCGAGCCGAACACGAGCTCGGTTTTCTTCGCAAACGATTTGAATCCGGAGATATCCAGTCTTGTCAGTCTCATTTCGTCTCCAACCTCGAAAGCGCGTCCGCGGCCGCCGCCTGCCCCGCGCTCTGTTTTGAATGGCCTGTGCCGGTTCCGAGGACCTCACCGCCCAGCACCGCCTGCATCGTAAAGGTCTTGCTGTGATCCGGTCCCGATTCACCGATCAGCCGGTAGCTTACCTGCTTGCCGTGCGTTCTCGCGTGGATCAGCTCCTGCAGCCGCGTCTTGTGATCCTTTTCATAGATCGGCTTGGACAGATCGAGCTGCGACAGAACGAACCGGTGGATGAACGCTTTTGCAGGCTCCAGTCCGCCATCTAAGAAAATCGCGGCGATGACCGCCTCGAACGCGTCGGACAGGATGGACGGCTTTTCACGGCCGCCGCTTGCGTCCTCACCGCGGCCGAGCAGTAAAAATGCGCCGAGCCCGATCTGCTTTGCGGCTGCAAAGAGCGCGTCCTCGCAGACGATCGACGCGCGGTTCTTGGTCAACAGTCCCTCCTGCATGTCCGGAAAACGGAAGAACAGCTCCTCCGACACGCACAGTTCAAGGACCGCGTCGCCCAAAAACTCCATCCGCTCATTGTCGCCGCCCACGCCGGGCACGTATGAGGAATGCATCAGCGCGCGTTTCAAATAGGCATGCTCCGCAAAAGCATACCCGATCCGCTGTTCCAATTCCTGCAAATGTTCGTTCGTCAGCATTGCATTATCCAAAAAACCCGCACGGATCGCGTGCGGGTCGGTTCGACTTGCCTGATTCCGCTTATTTCTTCAGATAACGAAGAATGTCGCCGACGGTCTGCACCTTGGGCAGCTCTTCATCGGGAATCTCGGTGTCAAATTCCTGCTCCATGTCCATAACCAGCTCCACAACATCCAGAGAATCCGCATGCAGATCCTCCACGAGGTTGCTTTCCATCGTGATGGTCTTGGGGTCGATATCCAGCTGTTTGCCGATGATCTCGCAGATTTTTTCGAATTCCATGATTTCTCCCTTCCGTCCGTTCGGACGTTTCAATCAATAAGATATTTTACCGAAAAAGCACGGCTTTGTCAATCCTCAATGTTCAGCGTCTCGGCGAACTTTCCGATCTTTTCCGTGACGCCGCCGCGTACGAGCCGCGTTGCCTGCAAAAGGCAGACCTTGACCGACTTTGCGTCCGAGCTGCCGTGGCCCTTGATGATGCCGCCGTTGATGCCTAAAAGAGGCGCGCCGCCGTATTCGGTGTAGTCCAGCTTCTTTTTCAGCGCGGAGAAGGATTTTTTGCCGATCAGCCCCGCGATCTTGCCGCGCGTCGATTCCATCAGCGTGGTCTTCAGCATCGAGCCGATCCATTTTGCGACGCCCTCGGTCGTTTTCAGCATGACGTTGCCGTCAAAGCCGTCGCACACCAGCACGTCGACCGCGCCGGTCGTCAGGTCGCGCGCCTCGACGTTGCCGATGAAGTTCAGCCCTTCGATCGCCTTCAGTCGCTGATGCGCCTCCTTGGTGAGCGCGTTGCCCTTCTCCTCCTCGGCGCCGTTGTTCAGAAGACCGACGCGCGGATTCTTCACGCCCTCGACCGCCTCAAGGTACGCCGCGCCCATCAGCGCAAACTGCACGAGATATCCCGGCTTGCAGTCCGTGTTCGCGCCGCAGTCGAGGATCTCCGTCACCGTGCCCGCCGAGGTCGGGATCAGCGTCGCCAGCGCCGGACGCTTGATGCCCTTGTGCCGCCGCACGATCAGCGTCGCGCCGGTCAGCACCGCGCCGGTGCTGCCTGCGGAAAAGAAGCAGTCCGCCTCATGATCGCGCACGGCTTCGAGCGCCTTCACAAGGCTCGAATCCTTCTTCTTGCGGATCGCCTCGGTCGGATGCTCGCCCATGCCGATCGTCTCGGTCGTATAGACGGTCTCGATCCGGTCCTTGATCTCCGGGTGCGCCGCCGCAAAGTCCTTCAATGCCGTTTCATCGCCGAACAGCCGAAGGTTGACGCCCTCCGCTTCCTTCTCGTTCAAAAATGCCAGAACGCCGTCCAGCACCGCCTGCGGCGCATTGTCGCCGCCCATTACGTCCACTGCAAGCTTCATGTTTCCCTCGCTCATAAAAATCATACGATCGTCCCGATCTCTTTAACTGTTTTATTATACCCCACAATCCGCCAAGATGCAAGAAAAAACGGAAATGCAGCACAGCATTTCCGTTCGGGAAGCTTTTGATTACGGTTCGCGTTCCATTACGCCGTCCTTCATCATCAAAACCTCGTCGGCCTCGGCCGCGATCTCGAGATCATGCGTCACGATAACGATGCAGCGGTCCTCCTCGTGCGCAAGGCGCAGCAGGATCGAAACGACCTGATCGCCGTTGGTGATGTCGAGGTTGCCGGTCGGCTCGTCGGCAAGGATCAGCTCCGCATTCGATGCAAACGCCCGCGCGATCGCGACGCGCTGCTGCTCGCCGCCGGACAGATAGGCCGGAAGCCGTTTGTACTTGTCCTCCGTGATCCCGACCGCCTTCAGGCATTGGACCGCCTCGGCTTCGGCTTCCTTTTTCGGGACCCCTTTCAGATAGAGCGGATAGGCGACGTTCTCCAGCGCCGAAAGGTGCGCAAACAGGTTGTAGTTCTGATAGATGACCGAGACATGTTCGAAGCGATACCGGTCCCGGTCCATGTCCGCAGTCCTTACTTCCTTGAAGCGGATCTCCCCGGAGGTCGGAAGGTCCAGCCCCGCCAGCAGCGACAGCAGCGTCGTCTTTCCGCTGCCGGACGCGCCGACGACCGCGTACATCCTTCCCGGTTCAAACTCCGCGCAAACGCCCCGAAGCGCCTCCACGTCCTGCGCCTTGGTCCGATACGTATACCGTACATTCGTGAGCTTCAGCATACTCATTCCTCCTCCTTCATCAGTCGAATCGGCTCAACGCGCGTGATCGCCCACGCCGAGATGAGCCCGCCGCAAAGATACAACAGCATTTGCAGCAGTCCGCCCAAAAGGCCGCTTCCGTCGGGCAGCAGCGCAAGGCTGACGCAGACGCCGATCCCGATCCCCGGCAGCATCGGCAACAACTGCTCGAGCGCCACGGAGAGCATGACGGACCCCCGTCTGAGCCCGAGACAGCGCATGACCGCGAATTCCCGTAACCGCTTGCGGTTCATCAGAAAGCCGATCAACAGCCCGAGCACGCCGCTGAGCACCAGAAGCACGATCCGCAGCCGTTCCAAAAGCGCGATATGCGCCGACAACTCGTCCGTCGCCGCCGTATATTCGGCGTCCTGAAAGAGAATCCCCGCCACGCCCGAGCTGTCCTGATTCTTCATCGAGGGCTCGACGAACCATTCCGATTCCGTTTCGAAAAAGGCGGCCTTTGCCTCGTCGAGACGGCTTGTGTCCGAAAGCATAAAGCTGCAGCGATCGATCAGAAACGTCTCCGAGCCGCCCTCAATGAGCTGTGCGTCGAACGGGCAGACAATCATGTCATCTTCCCCGCTGACCGTGCCGATCACCTTCAGCGTCGCAGGCGGATACCCGAGCTCCGCAAGCCTGCGGTCCAGCCGGATCATGCCGTCCTCGTCGACCCTCCACGCAAGGTTCGACGAGATGCAGCAAACCTGCTCCGTCCCCGAAAGGAACGATGCGTCCGCGCCGTCATAAAGTTCCAGTTTGAGCCCAGATTCGATCACCGCCTCCGGGCAGTTTGCGCGGATCAGCGTCGCCTTTTCAGGCGATTTCAGATCCTCCCGCGCAACGACCCGCAGGTTTTCGACGTAATCGTCAAGCGTGCAGCCGCGATCCCGCCGCTTGCCCTCAAGCATCTGCGCAAACGGCACCGACATGACGTCGATCCCGGCGGTCTTTGTGCCGGACGCATTGGTCAGCATGCAGGAGATTTCCGTCTGCTCCGTCATTGCTTCGATCGTCTGCGCCTGCGAGCGGATCATGGCGCGCAAAAGGCTCCCGCCGGAAAAGAGCAGGGCGACGAGCAGCACCAGCGCAATCGCCAGCAAAAACCGATGGCACAGGTTTTTCCATGCCGCTGTCAGCAATCCCTTCATCTTCTGCCTCCCCGCATCAGCCGCACCTTGGACGTCCTTGCCCCGACGATCCACAGCGCGGCGCAGATAACGATCAGCTCCGCTGCCGCGACCAGTCCCGCAATCCTATAATCAAACGTGAGCGCCGCGGACAGCAGCTTTTCCGTAACAAAGCCGTATCCGATCCGGCTCATTATCCCGCCGAGCAGCACCGCCGGGACCGCCCAGAACGGGATCGTCTTTGCAAAGCTCCTTCGGATCGCCTTGGGAACCTGCCCCAAAAGCCGTGCGGTGCGTACGCTTTTCGCAAGCAGAAGCCGCAAAAGCAGCGTGAACAGCAGCAGCGCCAGCAGAAACGCGCCGACGCCCGCCCAAAGAAGCTGCGCGCCGTTGTCCGTCATTCGGTCGATCGCTTCCTCGGCAACGGAATACCCGTAGTCATAGTAGAGGAAATTTCCACGAAGTCCCTGCTCCGAAAGCCAGCCTTCCAGCGCGTCCTGCGCGCCGTTTTCGAGCAGATACGGATTCAGCAGCGGATCGTGCTTCATGTCCTCGGTGCGGTACTGCTCCGCATGCTTGATCGACGATTTCGGGATCAGCACCGTATCCGGCTCGAAGTGCAGGCTGCCGCTTTGGGGCGGCGGACAGGTATAGATTCCGACGACCTCATAGTCTCCGCCCTGTCCGGTATCGTCCTCGGGATAGGAAGGCCACATCCATATTTGCGCCTGGTCCGTTTTCGGTGGGAAAAAGCCCGGTCCGGGAATGTCGTCTTCACTGTGTCCGATATACTGCATGACGTCATATTGCGGCGCATAGATCGAGATCGGCAGAACGTCCCCGACCTTGACGCCGTTCTTCTCCGCCCACAATGCCGGGACGATACACACCTTAACGCCGGATCTCGCCTCCTCGGACGTATACATCCGGCCCTCTAAGATCTCGTCCTCCCGGACGCAGAACGGCACGAGACTCTCTACGGCGTCGGTTGCAAGAAGCTTCACCGATTGATGGTTCCGGTCCGCCTGCGCGATCAGCTCCTTCCAGAGCTTCCCTTCCTCGCTGTTCAGAAATTCCTCGACGCTTCCCGTGTACGCTGCGGCAAGCGGCGCGTTTTCTGCGGAAACCGCCCACTTTGCCGTTTTTGACGAACCGGCATAATTCTCTTTGCTGTTGCAGTAGGGCGCGACCAGGGTGACCTGATCCGCGGCCGAATCCTCATCCGTGAAATAGGGGACCAGAGAGAAGCGCGCCCAGATCAGATAGGTTTTTCCGCGTTCAAAGATAGGCGATCCATCCTCTGTGCAGATTTTTGTGTCGACTAACAGCGACGTTTGGATCGCTTCCTGGTTCTTGGAGGGCTCCGGAATGCTGAGCGGTTCCACGAGCGTGCAGCGGTATTGATATTGTTTGATCCGTTCCGTCCAGGTTTCGGCCATCTCGCCGCCTTGAAATCCGTAATAGATCCGTTCTTCGCTGCAATCGGTCACGCTGTCGCAGCGGATCGCAGCGACGCCGCACTCATACTGTGCCTCCGGCATCCCGTAGAAGCTGAATTTGGTATCAAAATCCGACGCCTTGACCGGCTTGCTGTCCGGAATGATCCCCTGCAAAGGCACGGCGGGACACGCCTGCACCGTCATCGGCGCATCGCCAAGCAGCGCATCCAGATCATAGTACCGGCATGGTGCGCTGTAGTCCTCTCTCAATTCAAAGCTCTCCACCGGCGTACGGCCGAGCCATTCCGGATCGTACGGGACCGCGATCGTCGTATAGGCGCCGGCTGCCGTCTCCGTCTGACGGTTTGCGGTCAAATACGCGGAAACGCCGACCGAACCGAACGCGGTCCCGACGGTCAAAAGCAGGATCAGCAGCAGCGTGATCGGCGCCTTCCGGCGCATCCAGAGCAAAAACAGATTCATGGCACGGCCCTCCTCTGATTATTGTTATACTATATCCGCGCATAGTTGTCAATGCTATATATTGATTTGTAACAATTATTGTGATAGGATAGCGGCATCAAAAAGAAATGGTTGCCAAAGCGGCGGATTTCGGAGTATACTGTGGGTCGGAGGCGAAAGAAACACTTGCCCGATACCGGTCATTCGTTCATATCGTATTTCAAGCGAGCGACAAGCCCGCTTGTTGTGCTGCGGTTTCTGTCCGAAAAGCCGATGTACGGCTATGAGATCTCAGCGGAGCTCAAGACCCGCAGCGACGGCAAGTACATGATCTCCATCCTCTATCCCGTTCTGTACCGGCTCGAGGAGCAGGGCTACGTCGAGATCTCCGCAACCGAGGTCGCCGAGGGCCGCGCAAGAAGCTACTATTCGATCACGCCCGCCGGACGGGAATACCTGAAAAAAACAGAAAAAGAATACCTCGAGATCTCCAGGACCTTCGAGGCATTGATGAAATAAAAGCGTGTTTATGACGCCGGTTCATCCGGTGTTTTTTCTATTTTGGGAAGCGTTATAAGAAGAAACAGCAGATACAACAGCGCGACGACGGTCGCCGCGGCGCATAAGAGCATTGCCCGGTACAGGGTCAGCGCCTCCTGATCGGTAAAAACGCTCGTCACGTCCGCGACACAATGCGCCGCAATGCACGGGATCATACTCTTGCCGCGCGCAAGGATCAGCGCAAACAGGAATCCGAGCGTCGTCGTAAACGTCACCTGACAGAGCACAAACAGGACCGGCGTTCCGTTGAACAGGTTGAGAAGGTGCATCAATCCGAATAACACGCTCGAGCCGACGATCGCCGCTGTCTCGCCTTTCTGTTCCATCGCGCGAAACAGCAGCCCGCGGAACAGCAGCTCCTCAAGGATCCCGACGCACAGCATGCAGACGGTCTGCGCCGCCGTTCCGAACGCCGTGTCCGGCAGCGCGACGCCGGGCAGAAGATTGCCGAGGCATATAACCGCGAGCGGAAGGAACCAGAGGAACCGGCGCGCCGGAACGGCAAGCCGGCAAAGTCCGAAGCGCTTCTGCAATCCGTTCTGCCGGAAAAAGAACAGCAGCGCCGCCGTCATCAGGCAGTACAGCACAGCCTTTCCCGCGAATCCCGTGCCGAACGCTCTGCCGAGCAGATCCGCCCCCGCGCCCAGCACGATGTATGCGCCGATCCAAAGCAGCGCAAATCCCCATTTGCTTTTTTCGTACAGACTTCTCATAGATCCGCTCTTATTGATGCTGCCGGTCGTCGCGCACGTCATGGACGACGTAGGGCTTCGGATCGGTCAGCGCTTCGCGCATGAAGTTCGGATAGAGCGTTTTCGGCTCGTCCGGCGCGACCCAGACGAACTGCTCTTCCCCGTCGCCGAGATGATCCGACGCAAGCGCAAAATCCGCGGGCACGTTCATGTAGAAATAGAACGCCAGCTCATAGACGGGCTTGCCGAAATGCTTTGTGCCGTCGTTGCAGAAATACACCTCGCTGATATAACCGAGCCGGTCGACGGTCATCTTTTGGCCGGTCTCCTCAAAGACCTCGCGCGCGACGGCCTGTTCCGCGGTCTCGCCGAACTTGATCCGGCCGCCGACCGAGTAGCAGTAGTCGCCGAACTTGCTTTTGACCATCAGCGCCTTACCGTTGCGAACAATGATCGCGCCGACGCGGAGATTCAGAAGTCCGCCCCCGCAGGGTACGCACATGTCGGGTCCTTGATGCTGTTCCATACGATGCTCCTTTTGATATCGTCAAACCTGACGCCTCATCACCGCCTGCGGCGGAGCTTCCCCCCAAAGAAAAGCCGGATCGCGCAGCGAGGTGAATGAGGCGGACACGCAAAAAACGTCAGCTTTTGCGGATCCAAAACGCTGCCCCGGCAGCACTTCACATTTGCAAAGCAAATATATCACGAGGGAGTCAGATCCTTCTGACTCCCTCAAACTTGTGGTGCTCCCGCTCGGGAAGCTCCGATCGCGCTTGCGTCGAACGGGCAATCATGGTCAATTACTTGTCTTCTTCCATGTTGATGACTTCTCTGCCATCGTAATAGCCGCAGTTCTTGCAAACCGTGTGCTGCGCTTTCAGCTCGTGGCACTTCGGGCACTCGACGAGGTTGGGCGCGATCGTCTTCGAATTGTTCGCTCTGCGCGAATCTCTTCTCGCCTTCGATGTTTTTCTCTTCGGGACTGCCATGATTACACCTCCTTATGATCGTTCAATAATGATTCGAGCGCGGAAAAACGCGCGTCGATTGCTTTGGTCTGACAGCTGCACTGTCCTTGGTTCAGATCGGCGCCGCAGATCGGACAAAGGCCCTTGCACGATTCGCTGCAAACGGTCGTCATCGGCATCTCCAGAAAGAGATTGTCGAAAAACGCTTCGGTGAGATCGAGCGTTTCGCCCTCGTACGGATAGAGCTCGTCGTCCTCGGTCTTGAACACCGAACGCACGAACCGTTCCGAAAACGAGAACGCAAGCGTTTCGACCATCGATTTCCCGCAGCGCGCACAGGTCGTTTGATACGAAGCCTCGGCTTCGGCGTCCACGCGGAAGGTTTTTCCGTCGTAGACATACGTGCCGATGAGCTTCCCCGTGCCGACAAACGCGATGCGTTCTCCCGCATACGTCTGCGGCGCAAGCGCTCCCTCCCATTGGAACGGGAACGGCTCGCCGACCCGCCGCAAGGCTTCATTGACCGATACAATCATACGCTACCTCAAAATGAACCAACAGCTATTTTAACCATTCCGGCGCCGTTTGTCAACAGATTTCTTTGCCGGTTTTCCCTTTTTCGGTTGATTTTTCGGCACATTTTCCCTGCGCTCCGGCGGAACCAGCGCGTTTTTGCCGGTCCCGATCAGATCCTCGCGGTTTGCAAGCCGCAGCGCCTTTCGCACCGTATGGAAATTGGCGGGCAGAAAGTACTGCATCAGCGCGCGCTGCATCGCCTTTTCCTGCGGACTCTTGGGCACGAACACCGGCTGCATCGTGCGCGGGTCCAGCCCGGTATGGTACATGCACGTCGATACGGTCCCCGGCGTCGGATAGAAGTCCTGCACCTGCTGCGGGCGATGCCCCGTCCGCTTGAGATACAGCGCCAGCTCGATCGCGTCGGACAGCGTGCAGCCCGGGTGCGAGCTCATCAGGTACGGCACGACGAACTGCTGTTTGCCGAGACGCTCGTTCATCCGCGCATAGCGGCGCAGGAATTCCTCGTACAGCGCGTGCGGCGTCTTGTTCATGTAATAGAGCGTCCGGTCCGCAATGTGCTCCGGCGCAACCTTGAGCTGTCCGGAAACGTGATGCTCGCAGAGCTCGCGCAAAAACGCGTCGCTCTTGTCGTACAGCAGATAATCGAACCGCACGCCGCTGCGGATGAACACCTTTTTGACGCCCGGCAGAGCACGCAGCTTTCGGAGAAGCGCGACGTAGTCCGTGTGGCTGACCTCCAGATTCTGACAGCGCTCATAGCCGATGCAGGAGCGGTTTTTGCAGACGCCGCTTTTCAGCTGCTTATGACACGCGGGCTGACGGAAGTTGGCGGTCGGACCGCCGACGTCATGAATAAAGCCCTTGAAATCGGGATCCTTCGTCATCTGCCGCGCTTCCTTCAGGATCGAATCGTGGCTTCTTGCCGAGATCACGCGGCCCTGATGGAACGTCAGCGCGCAGAAGTTGCAGCCGCCGAAGCATCCGCGGCAGGACGTGATCGAAAACTTCACCTCGTCGATCGCGGGGATCGGTTCCCGATACGATGGTTGCGGACGGCGCGTATACGGCAGCGCGTACACCGCGTCCATTTCCTCCGTGGACAGCGGCGGCTGCGGCGGGTTCTGAACCAGGCATCCCTTCTCGTGCGGCTGCACGAGCCGTTTCCCGCGGATCGCGTCCTGTTCTTCAAACTGCGTTCTGAACGCCTCGGCGTATTTGTGCCTGTCGGAAGCGACCTCGCTGTACGACGGCAGCACGATCGCGTCCGGGTACTCGTTCGGATCGTTGACGCGGAAGCACGTGCCCGGCACATCCCGGATCTCGTGGACCGGCGTGCCCGCGTCGAGCGCATCGGCCAGCGCAAGGATGCTGCGTTCGCCCATGCCGTACATCAGAATGTCCGCGCCGGCGTCGTACAGGATCGAATGCCGCACGCGGTCGTCCCAATAGTCGTAATGTGCAAAGCGTCTGAGGCTTGCCTCGATCCCGCCGATCAGCACCGGCACATGCGGAAACGCCTCGCGGCAGCGGTTTGCGTACACGATCACGGCGCGGTCCGGACGCTTGCCGGCCCTGCCGCCCGGCGTGTAGGCGTCGTCGCTTCTTCTGCGCTTGGCGGCGGTATAGTGATCGACCATCGAATCGAGGTTCCCCGCCGAAACCAAAAACGCAAGCCGCGGCTTTCCCATGCTCCGGAACGCTTCGACGTCGTGCCAGTCCGGCTGCGCAAGAATGCCCACCGAGTATCCGCGGCTCTGCAGCACGCGCGCGATGATCGCCGTGCCGAAGCTCGGATGGTCGATGTATGCGTCGCCGCTGATATAAACAAAATCAAGCCCGTCGATGCCGCGGGCTTTCATTTCTTCCGCCGAGATCGGCGGTATGCTGTTGATCGGTGACCGGTTCACTTGCTGTCCTTTTGGGAATCCTGCACCCGTCTGCGTTCCTCGTCGCTGACCGTGGCATGCGGAGAAACCGGGCCGACAACCGGCTCGCGGTTCGTTTCGGGCGTGCTCTGCCGCGTGACCTCGGAAACAAGGTATTCGATGGTCGCGACCATCTCCTTGCGTTCGAGCTCCATTTGCCGCAGCTGCACGATCAGCTCGTCAAGATACTTGTCCACGTCCTCGCGGTCGTATCCGAACAGGGATTTGCGAAACTCCTTATTGACGATGTTTTCCGCCTTGATCATGGACGCAAAGCGACATTACATGTCGGTATAGCCGGAATCCTCGCCGGTGTCCTCCACGTCGACGTCGCGCGGCGCGACGAGGAAGATCCCTCTCGAAACCTTGTTGATCGTGCCGTTGATCGCATAGATCGCGCCGAGCAGAAAGTCCAGCACGCGCTGTGCGCAGCTGCCCTCAAGCTCTTCCATGTTGACGATGACCGGACGGCGGTTCTTGAGATTGTCGACGATGTTCTGCGCATCGTCATAGCAAACCGGATGATAGACGATCATCTTCATCGACGCAACGCTGCTGGGCATCGGCTGCGCATCGCCGCCGCCCATCAGCGCGTTTTCACGGCGGCGGGAGCGCGGCTCGCGCTTCGGCTGGGGCTGCTGGGGCTGTTCCTCATTCAGGATGTCATCTTCTTCGGTTTCTTCCAGTCCGATGAAATTCAAAAATTTACCCATACTGTTTCCTCCTAAATCTGTCGCGGTCCGAAGATCGCCGTTCCGACGCGCACGGTCGTCGCGCCTTCCTCGATCGCAATGTCGTAATCGTGGCTCATGCCCATCGACAGCGTATCGACAGGCAGCGCCGGGTAAGCGGCCTTCAGCCGTTCAAACCACATGCGCATCTCTCTGAAGTACGGTCGCACGGCTTCCTTGTCGACGGCGGGCGGCACGCACATAAGTCCTCTCAGCCTGACCGGCTCAAGGCCTGCGATCCGTTCCGCAAGCTGCATCAGCGCTTCCGGAGCGATGCCGCCCTTCTGCGCCTCGCGGCCGATGTTGACCTCGATCAGAATATCCTGCGTGATCCCGTTTCGTCCGGCATACGCCGCGATCGCGTCCAGCAGCGGTTCCCGATCCACGGATTGGATAAGATACGCCTTTCCGCAGATATATTTTACCTTGTTCGTCTGCAGTTGTCCAATGAAATGTGCCCGTAATTGATGCTGTTTATAAAAATTTAACTTTTCGGTGAACTCCTGCGCGCGGTTTTCGCCGATTTCGGTCACGCCCGCCTCGACCGCTTCGAGGATACGCGCCGTGTCGACATATTTGGTAACCGCGATCAGCGTTACATCCGATTCCGTTCTCCCGCACCGAAGACATGCTTGGCGCATATTCTCACGCACGATTTCCAGATTGTCCCGAATCATCCTATCCTTCCTCCTCCAAAGGCATGCGGACCTTCAGCCCGGCAAACAGCGAGATGTTGCTGTCGCGCGCGGAAACAATGGCGTTTTTGCCGTCGCTTCCGGCGATATACACCGCGATCTTCTGAAAGCTGCCGTCCGTTGTTTTGACGTACAGATACGGAACGCCGTTCGTAAACTGAATGTATTTCACCGGAACGTACAGCCCCGTCGCGTTGTTCTGCACCGAGATCTCCACCACGCGCGTGGTGAGCAGCGGCCGCACGTCCGCGTTGACCTGCATGACATACAGCACGCCCTCCGCGGTGTCTCGCTCCGTAATGATCTTGCCCTGATATGCGACTTTCACGCCCTTGACGGTGAATGAATACGTGAGGCCGGGCATCAGCCGGTCGGCGCTCTTGCCGCCCTGCACGAACGCAAGATAGAACGTCGTGCGGTCGGTGACGATCCGGTAATTGAAGCTCTCGTTGTCCATGCTGATCGACGGCGAATTCAGGATTCGCTTGATGAGCGGCACGGTCAGCTGCGATACGTCCCTCAGGTTATCCTCGTTCGCGTCCGAATAGAAGCTCACATACCCGTTGTACTCGGAAACGACCGTGCGCGCGCTGTTTGTTTCAAAGCTTTGCTTCAGCGCGTCGAGCTCGGCTACCTCGTCCTCGACAAGGCCCGGATCCTTGATGTTCTGGATCATCAGCGCGCGGCGTTCCTCCAGCAGATGCACGAGGCGCGTCTCAAGCTTTGTATATTCGACCGGATCGTATTCTCCGTTTGCCGCTGCGCGCATCTGCCGCGAAACGGCGTCGATCTGCGCATTGTACTGCACGATCGCTTCCGGCATCACGGCGCCCGTCGCCGTTCGGATCAGCGAATCGAGGTGCGTATACAGCGCGGCCTCCTTGGCGCAGATATTGGCGAGCGTGCCCTCATAGGAATACGGATACAGTACGGCGATCGGATCGCCCTCGGACACGAGCGCGCCTTCCTCCAGAAGGATATGGCTCTCGCTCGCGGATTCCGAAAACAGCCGTTCGCTTCGCACAACGACCGCTTCGCTCTCGACTTCGGTGTACAGCGTCATCTGAGAAAGCTTGCGCACGTTGCCCGTGACCTTCTTCATCAGATAAATCGCGCCTACCACAAAAGCCACCAGCAGCACTGCGCTGATGAGCAAAAGCAGATAAAACCGTTTTGTCGCCCGAAAGCCCCGTCCCTGTTCCATTTACCGGTCCTCTTGCGTTACCTCGTAGCCTTTTTTCTGCGATCTGCCGTACTGGCGATCGAAGTTCTCCCGATTCTTTTCAATATAGCCGTCGAACAGCGCCTGCGCATCCATTCCGCTTCGGATGCACATGCTGACAAAGAAGTGCAGCACGTCGACAAGCTCGCCCCGGATCGCGTCCGGATCAAGCGGCTTTTCGTTCTTCCACCACTTCCAGTTCAGCTCGTTCAGAAGCTCGGTCAGCTCGTCCATACAGGCAAGAATGTCCTTCTGCATCCAAACCTCGTACGGAAAGTCAAGCTGCCGGCGTTCCATAATGTCCTCGTCCAGCGCCTTCTGCAGCTGAAAAATCGTTTCAAGCCTGTCTTCCATTGCGGTTCCACCAATCCTCCGCCGTTGTTTTCAGTGCTTCGCCGATCCCGTCGATCCGGCCGACCGCGCAGAACGCGCATGCCTTCGGCGTGAACAGCTCGTTTGCAATCGCGCGCACCGATTCGATCGTGACGGACTCGATGCGGTCCTGCGTCGCTTCGAGATCGTATTGCTTTTCAAGCAGCAGCTCCGTCTTTCCGAGCGCGCTCATATGCGCCATCGTCGACTCCATGCCCAAAAGATAGCTGCCCTTGAGCTGCTGTCTTGCGCGGAGGAATTCCTCCTCCGTGACGCCGTTTTGCTTCACGTCGTCGATCTCCTTCAGCATGAGGTCGAGCACCTCCTGCGCCTGCCGCTCGGTACAGCCCGCATAGAAGCAGATGCTTCCCGCGCCGCGGTATGCCATCGGATAGGAATAGACGGAGTATGCCAGCCCGCGTTCCTCGCGGATGCGCTGAAACAGCCGCGAGCTCATGCTGCCGCCCAATGCGTTCGACAGCACGGCCTGCGCGTAATACGCGTCGGTTCCGAGCGCGGCGCCCGGCAGCGCAAGGCACAGATTGATCTGCTCCGCGTCCTTCTTGACGCATGCAGCGCGGAAGCCGTCCCGGATCGGAACGTCCGGCGCATCGTGCCGTACGCCGTGCGGCACATCGGAAAAATACCGTTCGAGCAGCGACATCAGCGTTTCCGGTTCGAAGCTGCCTGCGGCGGAAATCACGATATTCTCCGCCGTATAGTGTTTCGCCATATAGTCGCGAAGGTCCTCACGCGAGAGCGCGCGCACGGTCGATTCCGTGCCGAGGATCTCCGACTCGATCGGGGTCCCTTTGAACAGCTGCTCCGACACGCGGTCGAACACGATATCCTCCGGGCTGTCCTCGGTCATGGCGATCTCTTCGATGACGACGCCCTTTTCGCGCTCCATCTGTTCCGGATCGAGCGTGCTGCAAAAAACGATGTCCGCCAGCATGTCGACGACGGTCTCCAGATCCTCGTCGAGCGCCTTCACATGGAAGCAGGTGCATTCCTTTGCGGTAAACGCGTTCAGGTTCGCGCCGATCGCGTCCATCTCGGCCGCAATGTCCGACGCGCTGCGCCGTCCGGTCCCCTTGAACAGCATGTGCTCAATGAGATGCGAGATGCCCGCGATCCTGTCGGTTTCAAAAACCGAACCCGCATTGACCCATACGCCGAGCGCGACGGAGCGCACGGACGGCATGCGTTCGGTGACGACGCGGATCCCGTTTGACAGACTTGTTTTTTCGATCATGTGAAAGAGACCTCCGATGCAAAAGAAGGGCGAACGGTCATTCTGTCGCCCCCCTCTTATTCTGTTCCGTCAAGCGTTTCTTATGCTCAGCCGTCCGGCAGCAGATCCTTGCGGGTCAGGCCGATCTTGCCGGTCTTCGGGTCGATCTCAAACACGCGCACAAGCACCTGATCGCCGAGGTTCAGAACGTCCTCGACCTTGTTCACGCGCTCCTTCGCAATGCGGGAGATGTGCAGAAGTCCGTCGGTGCCGGGCTTCAGGTTCACGAACGCGCCGAACTCCTTGATGCCGACGACGGTGCCGAGATAGACCTTGCCGACCTCGATGTCCTCGACGATGCCGTCGATGATGCGCTTCGCTTCCTCGGCCGCCGCCTGATCGGGCGACGCGATGAACACGCTGCCGTCGTCCTCGATGTCGATCTTGACGCCGGTCTTGGCGATGATGCCGTTGATGGTCTTGCCGCCGCTGCCGATGACGTCGCGGATCTTGTCCGGATTGATCTTGAAGGTCAGGATGCGCGGCGCATAGGGCGAAAGCTCTGCGCGCGGCTCGGCGATCGTCTCCGCCATCTTGTCCAGGATGAACAGACGGCCTTTGCGCGCCTGCTCGAGCGCTCTGGTCAGGATCTCG
>JAEEGK010004873.1_pt1 | contig 32682 bp, 22 predicted proteins | sample 8958771 | NCBI WGS metagenome assembly JAEEGK01 (sample SAMN16246547, study PRJNA631951) | gut metagenome | biome: gut microbiome; feature: rumen; material: SC-attached | host: Bos | place: Iran: Karaj | collected 2018-10 | reverse complement strand
GCAACGCAGCTTGGATACGGGGCGTACAAGGATTATTGGGAGTTCCCCGGCGGAAAGATAGAGGCAGGGGAGACGCCGGAAGAAGCGCTGATCCGCGAGATCAAAGAAGAACTTGCCACGACGATCCGGCCGGAAAGGTTCGTGATGACAGTGGAATATGACTATCCTGAATTCCATCTGTCTATGGACTGTTTCATCTGTTCGATCGTAGAGGGAGAACCGGAGCTCTTGGAGCACGAATCCGCTTGCTGGTTATCTTTTGATCATCTGAGTGATGTGGATTGGCTACCGGCGGATTTATTCATTGTGGACAGACTAAAACAAATGGAATAGATTGATTTGAAGATTGTACAAGCCGTTCCTTCGGGAGCGGTTTTTTTGATACATTTTCATCAATGACACCTTCCTGTCCGGTTTATCGGATACATCCTATGATTTAATACAGGTGTAGAGAGGAAATAGAGCATCTTTTCCCGATACAAATCATCTTTATCAGGAGGTTTCCAATGCGGTATTATGAGGTGACGGCAAAGTGCGGACACGTCGGGAAAGGATACTACATCCCAATCACGTTTTCGGTTCGGGCACAGACTGCGGCTGAGGCGGCCTCCGTAACCAGAGCGTTTCCGCGTGTGAAACACGACCACAAGGACGCGATTCTGTCCGTCAGGGAAGTCGATTTCTGTGACTATGATGAACTGTGGCAGGTAAATAACTACGATCCGTACCTAAGGTGCAGGAGCAAACGGGAGCAGATGCGCGAATACGACGCGATCTACAACCGCCTCGTCGAGGAAACGCGCTGCGAATCCAATTGGGAAAGGGAACTTCCCGAAAAAGCAGTTTTTGCGGGGAAGAAGCGGATCCGCAACGTGAGACAGTACGCAAGAGAACTGGCGTCCACATACGCCATGCGCGACGCAATCTGAAAGGAGAAAAGCAATGAACGGTATCAGAGATTTGTTCGATCTGAACGGAGACGGTGAACTGGACGGCATCGAGATGGCAATGGCTTACACGGTGCTGTTCGGAAACGATGAACCGCAGGAAACGGAGCCCTACGGCTTCGGTAGCATGTATGACGAATACGACGAGGAGGAATAAGAAATGCGTATGATGGGCTTTGGAAGAGATGACAAGATGATGGAAACGCCGGACATGCCGATCCCGGCGATTGAAGAACCGAAGGCACCGGTGAAATCCATGGTGCGTGTGGAGTTTGACGACGCCGGGTACAAGCTGACGTATTTCAATGATCGGTTTGACCTGAAACCGGGCGATCGCGTGTTCGTGAGTGGCAAGCTCGCGGGAAAAGTCGGCGTCGTATGCTCGGTGACGACGCGGTTCCGCGCCAAGCTGTCGGACTATGAGCGCGTGATCGCGCTTGCACAGACGCCGGTACACGGGACGTACAAGCCGGTTGCGGACAAAATGCTGAGCTACGACGGCAACGCGCTTTCTCCGGAAGCGTTCCGCGCGTGGGTGCTGCCGCCGGTGGAGCCGTCCGAAGACCCGGATGACGAGGTGTTCTACGGTGACGGGTTTGTGATTCCGCTGGACGACCCGCACAACGCGGAGGACGTCGATCACGCAATATTCGAGCGAGCGCTGGAGTATTGCAGATCCGGCAAGATCGGCTACGTTTCCGTTCGGAACGGCGTAGGACGCGCGTATGTGGAGGGCAATCAGTGGTACGAGCTGGAGTTCCGGCTCCATGACAATCGCATTGAGGAAGCCTACTGCGGCTGCCCGTATGCGGGGCTCTGCAAGCATCTGCTTGCGGTGGCGATCATGCTTTCCGTGATGGCGGGTCGCGGTGAACTCGACCTCACAAGCGATTTTACACTGATCGACACCGATCGCTTCTACGCAATGATTAAACAAAATGACCAGACGGTAACGGTTTAACCGTACCATGGGGACGGGATCGGAACACACCTCCTATTTCACACCTCCGATCCCGTTCCCCTATAAACAGGCAAAGCGAAAAGGAGGCATTCAAGTGAACAATCGGATTTCATTCGGCGGCATCGTCCTACTGATCATCGTGGTGCTTCTCCTTGCCGGCACATGCTCCGGCAGCCAATCATATTCGACGAGTTCATCCTATACAAGCACACGAACCTATCGTTCGACGCCGACACGCAAACCTGTTATGAGCACGACGGCTGCTCCCAAAGCATCGCGCAAGCCAAGGGCGACGTCAAAGCCGAAGGACGATCCGTACAACGCGGGCGACTACACGCATGTAGATGACTTCTATTTCGATCACTATGACGATTTCTTCGACTATGAAGACGCGGAGGACTATTTCGATGAGCACAATTGAAAGGAGGGGCTATGAAACATCGAGTCAGAGTACAGGTACCGGTTGAAAAGCGCGGCATATTCGGACGCAGAAAAACCGTCTATGAAGAGCGCACGATCGTTGTAGACGGCAGAACCTACCGCCGCATACAGCGTGTGCAGAAAGATAAGAAGTCCGATGATTTCCTGGATGAAATGGAAATCATGGATGCGATATTTGATGACTGGTAATATCCGTTTGTTTTCACGAACTTTTAATTGCGAAATCGTTCGGTTTGTGGTATAATATTCAAAACTGTAACTCGGAGGATTTGCGCGTGGGCGTGAGCTATAAGCGACTTTGGAAACTGCTGATCGATCGTGATCTCAAAAAACAGGATCTTGAAAGAGCGGCCGGGATTTCGCATTACACCATGAACAAACTCTATCATGGCGAGAATGTCACGACGGATGTACTTGTCAGGATTTGTACGGCGTTGAATGTTTCCATGGACGAGATTCTTGAGATCGTCCCAAAAGAAAACTGATTTAGAATGGTTTAGGGGCGGGGCATGAAGGTTCTCAACAACATTAACGATACCGTTCGGGATGATTTGCTGATTACGATCGAAAAGGGCAGTAAAGTTTCGATTGCAGCGGCTTGTTTTTCGATTTACGCATATCAGGAACTCAAGCAACAATTAGAAGGAGTGGAGCAACTGCGCTTCATTTTTACATCGCCGACGTTCCTGAAAGAGAAAGCAGAGAAAGCACGTAGAGAGTTTTACATTCCGCGTTTGAATCGTGAGCGCAACCTGTACGGCACAGAATTCGAAATCAAACTCCGCAATGAGATGACGCAACGCGCTATCGCAAAGGAGTGTGCGGATTGGGTGCGACGGAAAGCAACTTTCAAATCCAATGTGACACAGGAAAACATGATGGGCTTCATGAACGTCGGGGAGACGTCCTATATGCCTATCACAGAGTTTACTACCGTAGGGATCGGCTGCGAGCGCGGCAACAATGCTTATAATCCGGTTACGAGGATGGAAGCATATGAGAACGAGCGCTACTTCCTGAATCTCTTTGATGAGCTGTGGCGCGACGGCAAGAAGCTGCAGGACGTCACGGACATCGTTGTTGAGAATATCACAGCCGCTTACAAAGAGAATTCTCCGGATTTCATCTACTTCTTCATGCTGTACAACATCTTCAGTGAGTTTCTGGATGATATCTCCGAAGATGTGCTTCCCAACGAAGCGACGGGATTCAAAAACAGCAAGATCTGGGAGATGCTGTACAATTTCCAACGCGACGCCGTTCTTGCGATCATCAATAAATTAGAGAAGTACAACGGCTGCATCCTGGCTGACAGCGTCGGCCTCGGTAAAACCTTTACGGCGCTTGCTGTCGTGAAGTATTATGAGAACCGCAACAAATCCGTTCTTGTCCTCTGCCCGAAGAAACTCGCCGAGAACTGGAATACATACAAGGGAAATTACAAAAACAACCCGATCGCGGAAGACAGAATGCGCTATGATGTTCTGTTCCATACAGACTTGTCGCGTGATGCGGGATATTCGAACGGCATTGATCTGGAACGGCTGAACTGGGGCAATTACGATCTCGTTGTCATTGATGAGAGCCACAACTTCCGCAACGGGATCGGAACTCACAGCAATACAACTGAAAACAGATACCAGCGTTTGATGGAGCGTATCGTTCGAGCGGGCGTGCGCACGAAAGTTTTGATGCTCTCCGCAACGCCGGTGAACAACAAGTTTATCGATCTGAAAAACCAGCTCGCGCTTGCATACGAAGGAAATGCGTCTATTATCAATGCGCAGCTCGATACGGAAAAGCCGATTGACGAGATCTTCCGACAGGCTCAAACCGCGTTCAATCAATGGAGCAAGCTCGATGCGCAGGAACGTACAACCGAAGCGCTCCTTCGGCTGCTTGATTTTGATTTCTTCGAGCTCTTGGACAGCGTCACAATTGCACGCTCGCGTAAACATATCGAAAAGTATTACAATACAGCGGATATCGGGCAGTTCCCGGAACGCCTAAAGCCGATCTCCAAGCGCCCGCACCTGACGGATCTTAAGGACACCATCAATTACAATCAGATCTATCGGGAACTGATCTCACTGCAATTAACAATCTACACGCCCTCGTTCTTTATCCATGAATCCAGAATGGACAAGTATGGCGATCTGTCTCGCGGCAAGGGGCTGACGCAACGCGGACGTGAGCAGGGCATTCGGCGTTTGATGAGCATCAACCTTATGAAGCGTCTGGAGAGCTCCGTGTATTCTTTCCGGCTGACGCTGGATCGCATTCGCGAGCTGATTGATCATACGATCGACGTCATCGATCAATACCAGTCCGGACAACAGATTCTGGACATGGTGGACTTCTCTGATGCGGAGGACTTCGATGAGGACGATCAGAACACCGATTACTTCTCCGTCGGCAAGAAAGTCAAGATCGATCTTGCCGATATGGATTATCAGTCATGGAGAAAGGATTTGCAGCACGACGCCGAAACGCTCGAATTGCTGTCGCTGATGGTGCAGGACATCACGCCGGCGCATGACGTAAAGCTGCAGGCGCTGTTGGATTTGATTCGGGACAAGCAGGCACATCCGATCAATCCCGGCAACAAAAAGATCATAATCTTTACTGCGTTTTCCGATACGGCGGATTATCTGTATGCAAACGTCAGCCGGTTTGTAAAGGACGAGTTCGGGCTTGATACGGCGATGATCACCGGCTCCGTGGACGGAAAGACGACGATCCCGAAACTGCGCGCCGATTTGAACACGGTTCTGACGTGCTTCTCACCTGTTTCAAAGGGCAAGGATATTCTGCTTCCGAACAATCCGGCGGAGATTGATGTTTTAATTGCAACCGACTGTATCTCCGAAGGCCAGAACCTGCAGGACTGTGACTACCTGATCAATTACGACATCCATTGGAACCCCGTTCGCATCATTCAGCGCTTCGGGCGAATTGATCGTATCGGCAGCCACAACAAGGTAATCCAACTTGTCAATTTCTGGCCGGATATGGATCTGGACGAGTATATCAACCTCAAGGCGCGTGTTGAAACGCGCATGAAGATCACGGTTATGACGTCCACCGGCGACGACGATCTGATCAACGCCGAGGAAAAGGGCGATCTGGAATACCGCAAGGCGCAACTCAAACGCCTGATGGACGAGGTTGTCGACATCGAAGATATGTCCGGCGGTATTTCCATCATGGATCTGGGACTGAACGAATTCCGCCTTGATCTTCTGGAGTACATGAAGCGCCATGAAGATATCGAGCATGCGCCGAACGGGCTGCACGCGGTTGTCGGTGCAACGGGCGATGCCCCTGCAGGCGTGATCTTCGTACTGAAAAATCGTAACCAGGGCGTGAACGTGGATCGCAAAAACCGCATCCATCCGTTCTACATGGTGTACATCGCAACAGACGGACAAATCGTCTGCGATTATCTCGATCCCAAGAAGTTGCTCGATACCTTCCGTCATCTCTGCCGGGGCAAGAATGAACCGGACGTGACGCTTTGCAGGGCGTTCAATGTGGAAACGAACGACGGGCGTGATATGAAAGAAGTATCACTTCTTCTTTCCGACGCGATCAATTCGATCATCGACGTTAAGGAGGAGAGTGACATCGACAGCTTGTTCTCTGCAGGAGGAACGTCCGCACTGGTGTCGAAGATTTCGGGCTTGGACGACTTCGAGCTGATTTGCTTCCTTGTGGTACGATAAAGGAGAAACGATGCTGAATCTGCCTGCCACAACCGAATTCAACAAGCGCATCCCCAAGCAGAAGTTTTATGAGAACCTGCCGGTGACGCCTGCCATCAAGCGCGTGTTCGTCGAGCAAATTCGCACGATCTGGTGGCGGAACAAGATTGCCGCGTCCACCATGAACCTTGCGGAGGGCGATGCCGTCAAGGAACTGGAAGTCTTTGAAATCCAGCTCAACGGGCCGGCGCTGGACGAATCGGTTTTGAAGCAGATGGATCAGGTGATCCCGTATCACATTCTGTTCCTGCTGACGTTTGAGGATAAGGTGCAGGCATGGATCGGCTATAAGGAAGCGGCGCAGTCCGGAACCAACGCGTTCAAGGTGAGCGGGTATTATCATACGGATTGGCTGCCGGAAACGGACATGCAGCTTCGCATCGAAGGACTGTCCACCGACGCTGTCTATGAAAACCTCGTCCGGCAGATCGCGGGCACGGCGCTGATCACGCAAACCGGCGATACGCTGCAGGAAACGGTGGAGCGCACCAAACAGCGCGCCGACATTGAAAAGAAGATCGCCGCGCTCGAAGCCAAGATTCGCAAAGAAAAGCAACTGAACCGCCAGATGGAACTGAACGCGGAAGTGAAGAAGTTGAGGAAGGAAATGGAATGCTTATGAGCATATACAGCCTAATGAAAAAAAGTAAGGAATATGAAGAGATAGAAGGTTCGAACGATAGCATCCCGTCAAAGCTATTTAAGTTTGTTTCATTGGACGATAATGCAGAATCGAACAATTCAAAATTTGATACATTACAGAATAATCAATTATGGTTTTCACCGATAGCAACTTTTAACGATCCATACGAATGTAAAAGCATGTATGCGGACGAGAATATGTTGCGTAAAATTGGTGGCGATGCGGAGATGGTTCAATTATATAAAAATGTTTTGCAGAAAGTTGGAGATTACGCGGTTATTCTTTCCCTGTCTGCAAATAATTATGATTCGCTTCCAATGTGGGCATATTATACAAACAATTATAAAGGGTTTTGCGTTGAGTACGAGGTTTGCGATCCTGATTATTTGTTCAAAGTTACCTATGCGGAGAATAGACTTGCTGCAACATCAGTCCTCGTCCTTTTTATGAGGGATTTATGTGATATACTTGAAGGAAAAAAAGAGGAAAATGACATCTTCCGTACAAATGCAACGCTTTTATCTAATCAGCTGTACCGGAAACATGAATCATGGAAACATGAAAATGAATACAGAGCAATAGCCATGGTTGGTGAAGCAAGAAACGGTATTCCCATCTCAACGGGAGAAGTAGGACTTAAAACTAAACGCATTGTTGCTGGCATTAGCTGCAAACCGGAGCATTTAGAAAGGTTACAAGAAATCTCTGACGCATTATCATGCGGAAAAGTATTGCAGGCAAGAACCAGTAAGGACAAGTTTACTTTGTTTGAGGAGGCATAAATGGAACGGATGAAGTTTGAGACGCCGGATATGGTGGCGGGGAATGTGGAGAAGATCGGGGCAATGTTCCCGAACTGCGTTACCGAGGCGGTGGACGAGGAGAAAAGCACGCCGGAGAAGACGGTTTATAAGAAAGCGATCAACTTTGAGCTGCTGAAGCAGATGCTGAGCGGGGATGTCGTCGAGGGGGACGAGGCATACGAATTCACATGGGTGGGCAAAAAGGCGGCGATCGTCGAGGCCAACAAGCCGATCCGTGCCACACTGCGCCCCTGCCCGGAGGAAAGCGTCAACTGGGATACGACGGAGAACCTCTATATCGAAGGCGACAACCTGCAGGTGTTGAAGCTGCTGCAGGAGAGCTATCTCGGCAAAGTCAAGATGATCTATATCGATCCGCCGTATAATACAGGACACGATTTTATATATCCAGATTCGTATAAAATGAATGACGACGAGTATAATTCAGGTACAGGGTATTTTAATGAAAATGGGGAAGTTAACTACACAAGAGAGAACACAATAACGGAAGGGGAATACCATTCTGATTGGTGCAGCATGGTTTATTCTCGCCTTACTGTTGCGAGATCATTTTTGGCCGATGACGGCATAATCTTTATTTCAATTGACGATACTGAACTGGATAATCTACTAAAAATATGTGACGAAGTATTCGGAGAAAAGCATTTTATAAATGTATTTATGTGGCTTCATGGGAAGGGGAAAAAGGACACATGGTCAAGATCGTTGGCGCAGTATATCGTCGCTTACGCAAAGAATAAGAATAAACTACCACCATGGTCTAATGAGGTGTTTACGAATTATACGTTTTCTAATCCAGATGATGATCCGAAGGGCAAGTGGTTTTCGGGAAGCCTCTCATTTAGTGAAGAAAGATCGAATCCGAATCACCCCAATTATTATTCGATCACTTCTCCAACTGGTATCATATGGACTCGTCAATGGCAGGTTAGTAAAGATGAAATGGATGAACTGATAAAAGAAGGAGATATTTCATGGGGAGACCCAAAGAAATGCGATGGCGTTCCAAGAAGAAAAATACGTCCCTCAACAATTGATGTGATACCGGGCAACATTATTGATAGTGTTGGAACAACTCGTAGTGCATCAAAAGATCTTGAAAAACTAATGGGCTGTAATTGCTTTGACTATCCAAAGCCAGTAGATTTAATAAAACAATTATTGACGTTTACTCAAATTGGGTCAGAATGTATCGTAATGGATTTCTTTTCCGGTAGTGCAACTACGGCGGACGCAGTTTTTCAGTGTAATTTGGATGATAATGGCAATAGGAAGTTTATTACAGTGCAGATACCTGAACCGTGTGATGAAAAGAGTGAAGCGTATAAAGCCGGATACAAAACCATCTGCGATATCGGCAAGGAACGCATCCGCCGCGCGGGGAAGAAGATTCGGGAGGAGAACCCGCTGACGACGCAGGATCTGGATATCGGTTTCCGTGTGTTGAAGCTCGATTCCACGAACATGAAGGACGTCTATTATTCACCTGCGGACGTCACGCAAACGGGACTTGTCGATATGGTGTCCAACATCAAGGAGGATCGCACCGATCTCGATCTGCTGTTCGGCTGTCTGATCGACTGGGGCCTGCCGCTGTCGCTGCCGTACACGAGCGAGACGATCGACGGCTGCACCGTGCATACCTACAACGACGGCGATCTGATCGCCTGCTTCAACGAAAACATTCCGGACAGTGTGATTCGCGAGATCGCCCGCCGCAAGCCCCTGCGCGCCGTCTTCCGCGACGCCGGCTTTGCAAACAGCCCCGCAAAGATCAACGTCTTCGAAATCTTCAAGCTCCTCGCCCCCGATACAAGCGTGAGAGTGATATGAGAGTGGAGAGTGGAGTGTGGAGAGTGGAGAGTGGAGAGTGGAGAGTGGAGAGTGGAGAGTGGAGTGTGGAGAGTGGAGAGTGGAGAGTGGAGAGTGGAGAGTGGAGAGTGGAGAGTGGAGTGTGGAGAGTGGAGTGTGGAGAGTGGAGTTATGGAGAGAGAAAAGACGGCAAGGTTTAAGAGCAAAAAGTTTGCGGTAAGGATTGTGAATCTTTATCGGTACCTTTGTGAAGAAAAGAAGGAATTTGTTCTTTCCAAGCAGATTTTGAGGAGCGGGACAAGCATCGGCGCAAATCTTGCTGAGGCAGAAGCCGCTATCAGCAAGAGAGATTTTCTTGCTAAGGTTTATATTGCATTGAAAGAATGCACGGAAACGCAATACTGGATCGAATTGCTCCGCGAAACAGACTATTTGACGGAGGAGCAGTTCCAATCCCTCAGCGCTGACTGTGAAGAGCTTCGAAAAATGCTGTCATCGACGACAAAAACGATTCTCTCCACTCTCAACACTCCAAACTCCAAACTGAGCGAGGGAGGCGAAGCCGAGTGAAGCTGCAGTTCAAACATCAGAAATTCCAGGCGGATGCAGCAAAGGCGGTTGTAGATGTCTTTGCGGGACAGCCGTACCTGACGCCGACGTATCTGATGGATCGCGGCAGAGGCCTGCAGATGCTCGGTGAGGACGAGCGCTTTACCGGCTGGCGCAATGAGCGGATCGTGCCGGAGCTGACGGACTCCATCATTCTGGAGCACATTCGCAAGATTCAGCGCGCGAATCAGATCGAGCCGTCCGATCGGTTGGAGGGGCGCTATAACCTGACGATCGAGATGGAAACCGGCGTCGGCAAGACGTATACCTATATCAAGACGATGTATGAGCTGAATAAGCATTACGGCTGGAGCAAGTTCATCGTCGTCGTTCCGAGCATCGCGATCCGCGAGGGTGTCTATAAGTCGTTCCAGATCACGCAGGAGCATTTTGCCGAGGAATACGGCAAGAAGATCCGCTTCTTCATCTACAATTCCGCGCAGCTTACGGAGATCGATCGATTTGCTTCCGACAACGCGATCAACGTCATGATCATCAATTCGCAGGCGTTCAATGCGAAGGGCAAGGATGCGCGACGCATCTATATGCGGCTCGACGAATTCCGCAGCCGGCGCCCGATCGACATTATCGCCAAGACGAACCCGATCGTAATCATCGACGAACCGCAGTCCGTGGAAGGCGCAGCAACGAAGGAACGGTTGAAGGATTTTTGTCCGTTGTTCACCCTGCGCTATTCCGCGACACACAAGAGCGACAGCATTTATAACATGGTGTACCGTCTCGATGCGATGGAGGCATACAACAAGCGGTTGGTGAAGAAGATCGCCGTCAAGGGCATCACAGAAACGGGTTCGACGGCAACGGAAGGGTACGTCTATCTGCAAAGCATCAATCTTTCCAAATCTGATCCGACGGCGACGCTGCAGTTTGACGTGAAAGGCGCATCGGGCGTTCGCAAGAAGACGCAGATCGTCAAGATCGGAACGAATCTCTATGATCTTTCCGGTAAGCTCGAAGAGTACAAGAACAATTTCGTCGTCAGCTTCATCGACGGACGCGACGATTCCGTAACGTTTTTGAACGGGACGAAGATCTATGCGGGCGACGTCATCGGCAGCGTCAGCGAGGAGCAGATGCGGCGGATTCAGATTCGCGAAACAATCCTTTCGCATATCGAACGTGAACGGCAGTTGTTCCATCGTGGAATCAAGGTGCTGTCGCTGTTCTTTATCGACGAGGTAGCAAACTACAAGAAGTACAACGAGGCCGGACAGCCATACAACGGCGTCTACGCCGATATGTTCGAGGAAGAGTACGACGACGTTATGCACTCGTTACAGATCGCTGCTGGCGAGGAGGACTATGTCAAATATCTGCAGTCGATCAAGGCGGCAGATACGCATGCCGGCTATTTCTCGATCGACAAGAAGGGCCGCATGACGGACAGCAAGATCGGAGACAAGAAGGAAAAGACGTCGGACGATATCGATGCCTACGATCTGATCATGAAAAACAAGGAACTGCTGCTGGATCGGGATCCGAAGAAATCGCCGGTGCGGTTTATCTTCTCGCATTCCGCGCTGCGCGAGGGCTGGGATAACCCGAACGTGTTCCAGATTTGCACACTGAAACAGAGCAGCAGCGAGGTTCGCAAGCGCCAGGAAGTGGGGCGCGGGCTGCGTCTCTGCGTCAATCAGGACGGTGAACGCCAGGACGTCAATGTGCTCGGTAACGACGTGCAGAACGTCAACGTGCTGACGGTGATCGCAAGCGAGAGCTATGAGAGCTTCGCGAGGGGCTTGCAGACAGAGCTCGCCGAAGCGGTTGCGAATCGCCCGCGTGCTGTTACGCCGGAGTTGTTTGAAGGAAAGACAATCACCGATACAGATGGAAACGCTGAGGTACTCACACAGAACACAGCGCTCAATCTTTGGTTCCACTTGCGTCAAAAGGGTTACATCGACGAGAACAATGCGCTTACTGATACTTATTATGCTGATAAAGCCAATGGTGCGGTAAACCTCCCGGATACACTTGTTGATTATCAAGAATCGGTATTGCAGATCCTCGATTCCGTTTACAATGCCGCCGCGATGCAGCCGGAGAATGCGCGTAGTAACAATGTTGAGCTCTCCGTCAACAATGACAAGCTGGAAATGGCGGAGTTCAAAGCGCTATGGAAGCGAATCAACAAGAAGTCGTATTACGTCGTCGACTTCGATACGGACGAGCTGGTACGCAATTCCGTGCAAGCGTTGAACCTCAAGCTGCAGATTCCGAAGATCTTCTTCCGCGTGACGACGGGAACGATGGATTCGATTTCGTCGAGAGAATCGCTGCAATCCGGGGAGGCATTTACGAAGACGTCTTCTTCCGTGCACGACGAGCATACCAAGATCGCCGTCAACCGCAGCGTGAAGTATGATCTGATCGGGAAACTCGTGGACGCAACGGGACTCACGAGAAAAGCGATCGTCGAGATCCTTACCGGCATCGAAAAGGATGTCTTTGATCAATTCGGCAACAATCCGGAGGAGTTCATTCTGAAGGCGGCGGAGCTGATCAACGATCAGAAGGCGACGGCGATCATTCAGCATATCACCTATGATCTGCTGGACGATGAGTACAAGACGGACATCTTTACGGACGCGACGATCAAGGGCAAGCTCGGCGTCAACGCGATCAAGACGAATAAGCATCTGTACGATCATGTCGTCTACGACTCGAACGTGGAGAAGACGCTTGCGGAAAACCTGGACACCAGCAGCGACGTTGCCGTGTATGTGAAGCTGCCGAGCGGGTTCTATATCTCGACGCCGGTGGGCAAGTACAATCCGGACTGGGCGATCGCATTTTATGAAAACAATGTCAAGCATATTTACTTTGTCGCAGAGACGAAAGGCGATCTGGCGTCGCTTGAATTGACACATACCTCGTCGTTGGAGAAGGCAAAGATCGACTGCGCGCGTCAGCACTTCCGTGCGATCAGCAACGGTGACGTGGTGTATGATGTAGTAAACAGCTACGATCAATTGCTGCAGAAAGTGATGCGGTAATCTGCAAGGTTACTTGCGATCTTGAACAGAAGAATATCGTGATTCAGGCCCTGATACAGCCCCTGTATCAGGGCCTGTGTTTCTGATACTGCTTCTGATACATGTTCCTGTTAGGAATAAGGTTTTTGATGCTGTTTCGGCTTCGGGTCAAGATAGGTCTTTAACTAAGGATGGGCTTTAGGCTTCTGCATCTGTTGAGGATGAGGCTGCGGATACTGGCCCTGCTCAGGATTTTACTAAGGATAAAGCTTCCCCTTCTGCTCAGGCTGTGGATTCTGTAAAGGCTCTTGCTAAGGCTCTTGTAAAGGCTTCGGCTAAGATCCTACAGTATGAAGACATAAAGCTATATAGTGAGTATAGAGAAAATCATCCTATCCTTTAGAAGGTATATCTTTATGTATTTGGAAGATACATCTATTGTATTGGCCGGTATTGAGTTCCCTTTTTCAAGCCGCTCAAAAAGCATCTAAGGAAAGCCAGAAATAAAGACATTCCGAGAGCGTTTCGATCAGAATGGCAATCGCTTCATCCGCGAAACCGACGCAAGAAAAGCGATTCCGCTTCTGAGGGATCGGGCAGACGAGTGGGAAGCGGAAAACGCTTATGGAAGATCCGCTGTAAAGAAACCCGAGAGCTACACGATGTCGGATCTTTGGAAGGTGTATCAGAGAGAAGTCTTGCCGGGCACGTCGGAGAAGCATCAAGCACAGGTGCATCGGGACTATCGGCGCTGTGAAGAACTCTATGACAGACAATGGACGAGCATTCTCGTAAAGGATTTCCAGCGTGTCGTCGACACGAAGACTTCGCATACCTACGACGCGATGAAGAAATTGAAGAATCTGCTTTCCGGACTCGGTGAGTGTGCGATTCGCGAAGGCGTTTGCAGAGAGAATCTTGCAAGGAAGATCAAACTCCCGCCCGAACCGCACTACGACAAACCGAACTTCGAGTGGGATGAAGTCAAGAAACTGTATGAGGAGTTTTATCGAGAGAACAGCAGTCTTTCGGTAGAAGAGAAGATGGCTTGTGCCGGTGTGATTCTTTGCGCAGGTATGGGCGTCCGTCCGATGGAGCTCGAGAACGTCGGCAAGCCGGGCACCAGCATCGACTGGGGAAAAGGCTTGATTATAGGAATCGGCGTTAAGACCAAAACCGGAAGAAACAGGGAAGTCGTGATTCCGGAAGAAGTCATGGATATCGCAAAAGCATTCCTTTTCCCGGTAAACCAGTTTGCGGCAGTATCGAGGACCTGCTGGCAGAACCGTCTGGATAAGCTGCTGGATCACATGGATATGCCAAGACGAACCGTCGGCACAGGGAGATCCACCTATATGACGCGCCTCTACAGCAACGGTGTTAAAGAACGCGACGCCCAGAAGCTTGTAGGCCATGTCGTAGGCAGTTCAACCCTTGCGACGAATTATCTGAAACTGGACAATGAGGCGCTGAAAGTCGAAGTCGATCGGGTCATCACCTTCGGTAATCAACCGGAAGACAAAAGGGAATCGATCGAAATCATTGTGAGAATGGCGAGGGAGAAGCTCGGTGATGCAAAACTGAAAAAGATCCTTCTCGCACAAATGTAAAAATGAAAAACGCCTCGGCGGCTAAACCGCCGTCGGGGCATAGGAACATCAAGCCTGTTACATTGAAATAATGAAATCTTATTATACGAGGAGATAAAAATGAGCGTTAAAAATGCAAAATACCGCGAATGTGAAGTCTATCGACAAGTGCTAAGCGCAGCCTGTAAACGCAGGGACAGGTTTATAAAAATAGATTACACCGATCCCGGACGGGAAATCCCGTATGAACGAAAAAAGAGATGGGACATTATGGATCCTTGCACATCTGTTTGGTTCGAAATGGATAAGCGTTCCCATCCGTGTCATGACTGCCCACTGGCAGATGGTTTTATATCCATCCCGAAGTGTACGCCCTTCATGATGGAGACAGCCGGAATGTACAGTTCGGTATTTGCGGAAACATGCCAAGGCTTTGGCCTTGGAACAGGCGAGATCATTACAAGAGGACAAGTCTGGGCATCGACAAGCGAAATCAACAGAATTCTGCAGGCGGAAGCGATTATCGCCGCAGTTTCTGAAGCAGACGGAAGGGATGTGCTTATCGTTACGGATCCGGAAGACTACGATGCATGGGTTCGCCAAACAGAGAGCATTGCGGAATTATTCGGCAGAGTGACCTTCACGACGGCTGATGAACTCGATGATAATGAGCAGAGTGAAGAGCTTAGGATCGTCTTTGCGGATGAGAACCGTTTGGAAGAGCTGGGAAAACAGCTCAACAGGGAATGGGACCTGATGATCGTCGATCATGCACGAAAGTATATTGATCCTGTGCGGAATGAACAGGTATGCCGAATCGGTAGGAAAGCATTTTTCAAATTGATCATTGCACCCGGACGAAAGTGTGAAGACCCGAGAGATTGGTTCTGGATCTATCGCCTTGCCGATCCGCGAATCTTCGGGAATGATTACGATGCTTTCCTGAAGAGGTATTTCGATGAGGCGGAGCCGCTGTCGGAGACTGATGATAATGAGATGTGTACGAGACTGGACTCCATCGGGTTTTTCCTTAAGAAGATCAATTCCGGAGATTCGTTCAGCCGTTTGAACGGTGTTGCGGGAAAAAGAATCGGATATGAGATACGCAATAACAAGAAAAACGCATGACACAATGAAAAATAGCGCCGGCGGCAAAACCGCCGCCGATGCATCAAAAAACTTCGCTGCAAAGCGAAAATAAACAAAAGATGGAGGTAATCGACGTGAGAAGAAAGCATCATTTCCCAGAAGGCGAAAAGAAGGAAAAAACGTGCTTGTGCTCGTTACTCCACTCCCGGTGCATTCGGGGCATGAAAAAAGCCCCATATTTGGGGCTTCCTTGGTACCCGGTACGGGAGTCGAACCCGTGTTACCGCCGTGAGAGGGCGGTGTCCTAGGCCACTAGACGAACCGAGCACGCAAGTGATATAATACAAAAGATTGGCGGGTTTGTCAATCCTTTTTTTGTATTTTGGCAAAAGAAATTATGAGAAATCAGTCGAGCCGCCAGTCGATCGGCGTCTGGCCGGTCTTTTCGAGCCATTCGTTGGCTTTGGAAAAGTGACGGCAGCCGAAGAAACCGTTGTAGGCGGACAGGGGACTCGGATGCGGCGCTTCCAGCTTGATGTGGATCGGATTCGTGACGATTCTCGCCTTGTTCCGTGCGTTCGCGCCCCACAGCAAAAACACGATCGGCGTCTGCTTGCCGTTCAAAAGCTCGATCACACGGTCCGTGAACGCCTCCCAGCCATGCCCCTTGTGCGAGTTCGGCATATGCTCGCGCACGGTCAGCACCGTGTTCAGGAGCAGCACGCCCTGACGCGCCCACGCGGTCAATTCGCCGTGATTCGGCTGCGGCAGGCCCAAATCCCTGTTGAGCTCCAGGAAGATGTTTTTCAGCGAAGGAGGCGGCTCCACGCCCCTCTGCACGGAGAAGCACAGCCCGTGCGCCTGCCCCGGACCGTGATACGGATCCTGCCCTAAAATGACGACCTTTGTATCCGCAAAGCTCGTGTACTTGAGCGCGTTGAAAATGTCGTACATGTTGGGGTAGATCGTATGCGTGCGGTACTCCTCGGCCAGAAACCGGCGCAGCGACTGATACTGCTCCGACGCAAAATAGTCCGCAAGCAAGCCGTCCCAATCATTCCCGATGTGTACCATACGCGCCTCCGCTGTTTTTTTTTCAGTATACACCGAAGCGGCCTTGCAGACAAGGGGGAGAACGTGTTATACTGCAAATATGGAATTTATCGAGGCATTGCAGACATATCTCCCGCGCGACGCGCAGGAGGAGGCGGACAAGGCGGTCATGCTCGACTGCCTCAAACGGTATGCGGACGTCTATGAACGCAGCAATCTGCTGTTTCATGTGACGGCGTCGGCGTGGATCACGAACAGGTCGCGCGACCGCGTGCTGATGGTCTATCACAACATTTACGATTCATGGGCGTGGACCGGCGGTCATGCGGACGGCGAGCGCGATCTCCTGAAGGTCGCGCTGAAGGAGGCGACGGAGGAGACGGGACTTCTTTCGGTGCGGCCGGCTTCGGATCGCCTGCTGTCGATCGAAACGCTGACGGTCAACCCGCATTGGAAGCGCGGCAGGTTCGTGCCCGCGCATCTGCATCTGAACGGCACCTATCTGCTGGTTGCGGACGATACGGAGCCTTTGCGCATCAAGGCGGACGAGAACAGCGCGGTCCGCTGGTTTGCGCCGGACGCGGCGATCGAAGCCTGCTCCGAGCCCTGGATGCGGCCGGTCTATCAAAAGCTCAACGCGCGTATGACGCTGCAGTGAACGGACGGCAGGTAAGAAAAATGGAGAATTGCGGCTGGTGCAATCTATCGGAAGAGGATAAACGGTTTCAGGTGTACGACGGTACGCTTTGGTCTGTTTTCCTGTCAGATGAACAGGATTATCCCGGACGGTGTATTCTGGTTTTGAAGCGTCACTGCGGTTCATTGTCAGAGTTGACAGATGATGAATGGAAAGAGCTTCGCAAACTGGTTTGTAAAACAGAGACCTGTCTGAAGACTGTTTTAGGAGCGACCCTCTGTAACTGGAGCTGTTTGATGAACAGCTTTTATAAGGATCCGAATCCCGATCCTCATCTGCATATTCATGTCAGACCAAGATATGAGAAACCGGTGATGATGAACGGAAGGACGTATGATGACAACGAGTTCGGTCATCATTACGCAGTGCATAAACGCGCGGCAATACCTGATCAGGACAGGGAAGAGGTGTTTCTTCGGCTGAAGGAATGGATGAATCGCTGATTTCCGGTTTAAAAACACGCTTTGCAGAATCGCTCTTCCGGCTCACTTCCCGGCAGCCTGTCACGCGCCAAACGGTTTATTGATACGCTGCACGCAGCGGTGAGCGGCCATCCGGCCTTTGATTTTGCTTGAAAAACGAATAAAGAAAGGGGACCGTCGTTTGACGGTCCCCTTCGGGTTTTGGGGAATCAGTCCTGCGGACCTTCGACCGGGAAGTGCTCGATCAGCTGGACGATGTAGCGGAGGATGAGCGCCGCGTCTTCTGCGGTGACCTCAAGGTCTCCGTCAACATCTGCGTTGAACGCGCCCTGTGCGGAGAGCTCGTCGAGACCGACGATTGCACGCAGGATCAGGGATGCGTCAGCCGCGGTGATCTTGCCGTCGCAGTTCGCATCGCCGTAGAACGGTGCCACGAACTCGATGCTGCCGTCTTCCGTGTTGGCTTCGATCTCAACAACCGCGCCGCCGAAGGCAAAGGAGAATGCACTGTTGTTGCCGAGCGGGTTGGTCGTGAAGAAGATATCGACCGTCTGACCTGCCGCTTCGGGCGCCGCAGCAAAGACCAGCGAGAGGATGACGTCCTCATTCTTGATGAGCACATCGGTCTCGGACGCCCAGACTGCGTACAGTTCGCCGTTCTTCTCCGCGAGGGTGTAATCGAACGGGCCTTCCGCTCTGACGAGCGTCAGCAGCTCATCGTCGAATCCGACGAAGACCTGTGCGCTGTCGACAAGCAGACCGGCTTCGGGCAGTTCCTTCACGCGGATGTCATAGCGATAGAGACGCTGGCCGTCTTCGACGAACGCGATGTCAAGCGACTTGACTGCTTCGCCGTAGAGGGTGAGATCCGTCGGAAGCGCGAAGGTGATGCTGCCGTCGACCGTATCAACGCGATCCAGCTCGACAACGGTGTCTTCGGAAGCGACGGACAGGCCGGTCAGCGCGCCGGTGTCAGACACGGTGAACTCGAATTCGGCCACGGTGCCGTCCTCAACGGGCGCATTCAGCGTGAAGTACAGGGAGACGACCGTATCGTCGTCCGCGAGGGTGACGCCTTCGCCGTTGGACGCCCATGCGAAGCCGATGACGCCGTCATTCTCGTTGACGCCGACGTTGCCTTCGAGGTTGGACTTCGCTTCGACGAACGTGAGCAGCGTATCGTCATATGCGACGAATGCCTGCAGACCGACGACCTCAGCTTCCGGATCAACGTTCTTGATCTTGACGTCGTAGCGATAGGTGGTGACGCCGTCCTTCGTTTCAGAGACGTCCGCCGCGTTCACGTCTTCGCCGTAGAAGACCGGGCCGGGATGCTCATAGATCTTGATGCGGCCTTCGCCTCTGGGATCGGTGTAGCCCTGGACCTCATGCTTGTCATTGACCACAGGCATCGACTGGATGTAGTCGATCAGGATCTGGTTGTCCGGGATACCGCTCTCGACAAGGATGTTGGCATTGGCGCCGAACATTGCCATGCCGTCGCCCATTTCCTCGAGCATGTAGTTGTGGGAAGCCAGCGTGTACTTCTTCTCAAGATCGAGCGGTTCGTACTCGTTCGTTTCCTTGTTCAGGACCATGACGTTCTGGACACGGTACGGAGCGGTCGGATCCTTCGGACCCTGCCACATCTTGTCGGTGCCGACAACGACGTTCGCCTCAATGTAGCTGTGGATCTCATAGGTGAGGCCCGCAACCTGGAGGAAGCCGCCGTTCTCGCTCGGCTGTATGCGCGCGCCCATTTCGAGTGCGTCAAGGATCGTCTGACCCGTGACTTCCGCGAGGACGCCGGTGTTGCCGAACGGATGGACGTCGATGATCTGCTGGAAGGTGATGTCGCCTGCCGGGATGTCTGCACGGACGCCGCCGCCGTTGACGAACGCGATATCCGCGTCGAACTTCGCTCTGTAAGCGTCTGCGCAGAGGTCGCCGAGGTTGGTCTCATGATGACGGACCGCACGCTCGCCGGTAACCGGATCCTTGATGGTCAGCAGGTGATCGGTGTGCGCAACGACGCTGCTCAGCAGCTCTGCGAACTCGTCCTCGATCTGCTTGACGAACGCATCGACGACCGGGTCGTCCATGACCTTTTCGGATGCCGGGAGCAGCTCCATGATCATCGTGCCGTCCGCATTGATCGTCAGCTTGCCGACGTTCGCGAGCTTCGTGCCGGTCTGGCCGTGGAGGACGTCCTTGTTTTCCTTATCCTTGCGGACTTCGTTGATGACGGTGTGGCTGTGACCGTCGATGAATGCGTCAATGCCGGTGATGTTGGCGATGACTTCGGTGGACATCCACGGGCTGGACTGCTCGTCAACGCCCATATGGCCGACGAGGATGACGTAGTCCGCGCCTTCGGTTCTGGCTGCGTCGATCGCCGCCTGTGCAGCTGCATAAACGCCTTCGCCGGACGCATCCTGGCAGAAGCCGTAGATGTATTCGCCCGCTCCGTTCATGAAGTAGGTCGGGGTGGACTTGGTGATGGATTCCGGCGTGGAAAGACCGACAAACGCGATCTTCTTGCCGTTTGCTTCGAAGAATACGGACGAATCGAGCGCCGTATTTCCCGTCGTCAGATCCGTGAAGTTCGCGGAGACGTACGGATAATCGGCCATTTCGACAAGCTCGAACATACGATCCATGCCGTAGTCGAACTCGTGGTTGCCGAGGGTTGCAAGGTCGTAGCCCGTTGCGTTCATGATCTCGATGATCGCTTCGCCGCGGGTGAGCGCACCCATGGTGCCGCCCTGTACGTGGTCGCCCGCGTCGACGAGGAGGACTTCAAAGCCTTCGCTTTCGAGCTGCTTCTTGAGCTCGGAAACGCCTGCGTAGCCCCAGCCGTCACGGATGCCGCAGTGGACGTCGTTCGTGAAGAGAACGACCGTATCGCCGTTGACGATCTTGATGCGGCCTTCGCCTCTGGGATCGGTGTAGCCCTCGACCTGGTGGACGCCGTCGACTTCAGGCATCGACTGGATGTAGTCGATCAGGATCTGATTGTCCGCAATGCCGCTCTCGATCAGGATGTTGGCATTGGCGCCGAACATTGCGAAGCCGTCGCCCATATCCTCAAGCATGTAGTTGTGGGAAGCCAGCGTGTACGTCTTGGTCAGATCGAGCGGCTCATACTTGCCGGTCTCCTTATTCAGGACCTTGACGTTCTGGACACGGTACGGAGCGGTCGCATCCTTCGGTCCCTGCCAGATCTTCGCGTCGTCGACCACAACGTTCGGTTCGACGTCGGTGTGGATCTCATAGGTGAGGCCGGAGACATGCAGGAAGCCGCCGTTTTCGCCCGGCCATACGCGCGCGCCCATTTCGAGTGCGTCAAGGATCGTCTGACCCGTGACTTCCACGAGCACGCCGGTGTTGCCGAACGGATGGACGTTGATGATCTGCTGGAAGGTGATATCGCCCGCCTCGATGTCGGCACGGACGCCGCCGCCGTTGACGAACGCGATATCCGCGTCGAACTTCGCTCTGTACGCATCCGCGCAGAGGTCGCCGAGGTTGGTTTCATGGTTGCGGACCGCACGTGCGCCCGTCTCCGGGTTCTTGATGGTCAGCAGGTGATCGGTGTGCGCAACGACGGTGTTCAGCAGCGCTGCGAACTCTTCCTCGATCGTCTTGATGAACGCATCGGTTTCCGGATCGTCCTGAACCTTCTCGGATGCCGGGAGGAGCTCAAGATCGAGCGAGCCGTCCGGCGCGATCGTCAGCTTGCCGACGTTCTCAAGCTGTGTGCCGGTCTGGCCGTGGAGAACGTCCTTGCCATCCTTATCCTTGACGGTTGCGTCGATGACGGAATGGCTGTGACCGTCGATGAACGCGTCAAGACCGCTCACATTCGCGATGACTTCGGGAGCGGTCCAAGGCTGGGACTGCTCGTCGATGCCCATATGGCCGATTGCGATGACGTAATCCGCACCTTCCGCCTTCGCCGCGTCGATCGCTGCCTGTACCGCAGTATAGACGCCTGCGCCGGTCGCATCCTGGCAGAAGCCGTAGACGTACTCGGTCTTGTCGGCGTTCATGAAGTACGCCGGGGTAGACTTGGTGATGGATTCCGGCGTGGAGATGCCGACAAACGCGATCTTCTTGCCGTTCGCCTCAAAGATCTTGTAGGAGTCCAATGCGTGTGCATTTGCCGTAAGATCCATGAAGTTCGCGGAGATGTACGGATAGTTCGCTTTGCCGACAAGCTCGAACATGCGATCCATGCCGTAGTCAAACTCATGGTTGCCGAGCGTCGCAAGGTCATAGCCGACCTTGTTCATGATCTCGATGATCGCTTCGCCGCGGGTGAGGGAGCCGATCGTGCCGCCCTGTACGTGGTCGCCCGCGTCAACAAGCAGGACTTCGTTGCCCTCTTCGATCAGGGACTTCTTCAGGTCTGCAACGCCTGCATAGCCCCAGCCCTTGCGGATGCCGCAATGCACGTCGTTCGTAAACAGAATGATCGTGTCGGCGGTGACGGGCGTCGGAGGCGTCGGAGGCGTTTCTTCGGGCTTGGCATAGAACTGGAAGGTGTAGATGGACGTGTCAGTGCCCATGCTGTACACGGTGAAATAGTCCTTGTAGTACTCAATGTACTGTGCTTTGTCTTCATACGTGGCGGAATTGCACTTGATATAGAAGCCGCCTTCGACCGGTTCCAGCTGGAAGAACGTGTTTTCGGAATTATCCTGATCGCGTTCAACAAATCTGGTATGCTTGTTGTCCGCATACAGATATTTGCCGTCTGCCGTCTTGAATGCATAAACGAGGGGTTCTTCGTCGATGGATTTCGTATCCGGCACGAGAATTTCCACGGTCAGAACAACCGCCCCTTCGGGAACCGCAAGAACGTCGTCGGTCAGCGTTGCATCTGCGGCAACGATCTCCCACTTGCTCTTGCTCTGGTTCGAAGTGTTTTCATAATAATGCTCTTCGCCCGTCATGATCTTGCTGTTGGCTGCATTGAAGATCACAACTTCATCGCCGGACTTCAGCTCGGTCACCTGTTCCATCGGCATAGTCGTGATGGACGGCTCGGTGGACGGAGAGGGCTCCGGCTCAGTGGACGGCTCAGTGGACGGGTCGGTGGACGGTTCCGTGGACGGCTCCGTGGACGGCGCCGTGCCGGCTGCCCAGGTAATCTCAACCTTGTCAAGATAAAGCGCACTTTCGTGTGAACGGAAACCGATATAAGCATACTCTGCTTCAGCGGTCAGCGTCGTTTCAATGTCGCCGTCCTGAACATAGGTGAGACTGCCGATCAGGGTGCCGCACTTTTCGGAATCGTACAGATCGCTCGGAGATGCATAAGCGGTGTCTTTGCCGTACACATCCAGAACTCTCGTTCCGTAGGTGTTGCTGTTCCAGGTCAGAACGATCTTCTGGAAAGTTCCGCCGGAGACAGTGGAGACGATACCGGAATTGTTTTTGCCTCTCAACTGGATAGAGTTGTTGCCGCCTAAGGAATTACCGGCATAAGTAGCTCCGGACAGTTTGGACATATACGTCCAGTCGGTGTAGCTGTTTCCGGAAACCCCGGTCGTTTCAAGCGTTAAGCTGTCTACAACCGTTGCTTCTTCCGCGACAGCCGCGCTGAGCTTGACTGCGGGAAGCAGAGCAAGCATCATCAGGACTGCCAGGACCAGAGAAAGGGTTTTTCTCATGTTTCTTGTTTCCTCCTTCTTTATTTGAACTCGTATGCCCGTTTTTGGATTTGGGCACAGTTTCATACGCAATCATTATATATGAACGCCGGTCAAATAGCAAGCCTTTCGTGAAAGAATTGTGAAGAAAAAATGAACCGGATGTGTACAAGCATCAAAACACGGCACGGCAGACCGAATCACAAAATAAAGGGTGGAAAAAGCGAAACAGGTATGCTATACTGTATTCGGACGGACATGGGCCGTTCAAGTACCGTTGAAAGGAACCACCATGAAAAGCATCACAAAAATCGTCCTGACGGGCGGACCTGCCGGCGGCAAGACGACGCTGACTTCGCGTCTTGTCAAGGAGCTTTCCAGCATCGGCTATCGCGTGTTCATCGTGCCGGAGGCGGCGACCGAGCTGATCTCGCAGTTCGGCATCAAGCCGTTCGGGAACTGTCTCTCCATGTTCGATTTCCAGTACTTTGTCGTGTCCTCGCAGCTCCATAAGGAGAAGATGGCGTGGGAAGCGGCGCAGCTTGTTCCGGAGGATAAGATCCTGATCATCTGCGACCGCGGCGTCATCGACGATAAGGCGTACGTTTCGCAAAAGGAGTTCAATCAGGTCATTTCCCGCTTCGGCCTGACCGAGAAGGAGCTTCTGGAATCCTACGATGCGGTCATCCATCTCGTGTCCTCGTCGAAGGGCGCGGAGTTCGCCTACAACTACGACAACGCGGCCCGCTACGAAACGCTCGAGCAGGCGAGGGAGAAGGAGGACGCGACGCTGCTGTGCTGGCGCAACCACAAGAACCGCGTGGTGATCGGCAACTCCTACAACTTCGACAACAAGATCCGCAAGGCCATGAACGAGGTCTATTCCATCCTCGGCGAGATCCCGCCGGCGCAGAGCGAGCGCAAGTTCCTGATCGAGTACGTCGACGAAAGCGATCTTGCGGCGTATCAGCCGGTCGAGCAGCACATCACGCAGACGTACCTCAAGGCGCGCAAGCAGGGCACCGAGCGCCGCACGCGCAAGGTCGTGTCCAACAACGCGATCTCCTATTTCTACAGCGAGAAGCGCCCGATCTCGCCGATCGAACGCATCGAGAACGAACGGCTGCTCTCCGAGAAGGAATACATCCGCAAGAACGCCGAGGTCGATCCGGAGTACGGCTCCGTTTCCAAGCGCCGCTTCTGCTTCATCTACAACGGACGCTACTGCACGGTCGACACATACCCGACCAATCCGAACAGCGCGATCCTCGACGTGCAGCTCAACGATAAGGACGAGCAGGTCGATCTGCCGCCCGAGATCAAGGTCATCAAGGAGGTCACCGGCGATGTGAATTATCAGGGCCACATGATCTCCAAGGGCCTTGCACAGATGTAAATACCGGGACAAAACAACGACCCGCCGGGAAACCGGCGGGTCGTTTCAGCGTGTCAAAATACCTTTTGACACGCTGAACAGGCTGTTGATAAGGGCGGCAGAATCCGGGTTGTCACGATGGAGCTATAGTATGCGACTGAGTGATAACACGGATAGTATGCGGCGAAATCATAAAAGAAAAGGCGTTTATGCGCCTTTTCTTCCGACAAGTATTATTTTATAAAACCTCGCCGCAAACGGTCTGACCCCTTTTGCGACAGTCTGCGACCCGCCGGGAAACCGGCGGGTCGTATGTATTTCGGAGATTATTCCTCGGCGGGAGGATTGGGCGCTTCCGGCGCCTGCGGGGCGGGCTGCTGGCCGCTCACCTGCACGCCGTGCTGCATGGCTTCCTGCTGTCTCTGCAGGGCCAGCTCCGCTTCACGCTGGGCCGCTTCTGCGCGGGCCTTTGCTCTCGCTTCCTGCTTTTCGGCTTCGACGCGGGCTTTCTCCGCCTTCTCAAGACCGAACAGGCGCGCATTGATCGCGTTCAGCTCTTCGACATAGTCGGGTGCGCCGAGGGTCAGCGCCTTCTTCATCTTCTTCGTGAGGGACTTGATGTACAGTGCACCGAACACGCTGCAACCGATGATCAGCGCGGCGGGGATGAGGTTGAGCACCCAGCTGCCGCCGGTGGCGCCGGCGAAGATGTAGGCGATCAGCGCGAGCACTGCGCCGCCCGCGATCACGATCCAGTACTTTGCGGAGAGCTTATCGATCTTCGTGTAAGCGTCGACCTGGGTACGGGTCGATTCCGGCATTGCCTTCAGGAATCCCTTTTTGCGTTCTTTGGTTTGCAGAATTTGGTCTTTCAGTTCCATGTAATGCGCCTCCCTTAATCATTTGTTTACAAATATATTATAGCCGCTCCCCGATGTGCTGTCAAAGGGTTTGTCACATTTTTTTCATCAATTCACGTTCCCGCGCAAAAGCTGCTCGAGCGCTGCGATGCGGAGGCACAGGCACAGAATGCCGATCGCCTGTTCGAGCTCTTCGACCGGCGGCAGCGACGGCGCAATGCGGATGTTGCTGTCGAACGGATCCTGCCCGTAGGGATAGGTTGCGCCGGCGGGGGTCATGGTGACGCCCGCCTCCCTGACGAGCGCAAGCGCGCGCTTTGCGGTCTGCGGCATCGCGTAGAGGCTGACGAAGTATCCGCCCTTCGGACGGGTATAGCGTCCGATCCCGCGCGGCACGATCTCGCGGTCCAGCGCGTCGCACACGGCGTCGAAGCGTGGCTTGAGAATCGCCGCATGCCGCTGCATCAGCGCGAGCGTCGTGGGCTTGTCCTTCAGGAAGCGCACATGGCGAAGCTGATTCACCTTGTCGAAGCTGATGATCTGCACGCCGAGCGTCTTTGTGAAGTACGCGATGTTCGCTTCGCTGGCGCACATGCACGAAATGCCCGCGCCGGGGAAGGTGACCTTGGACGTGGACGCGAATTCGTACACCATGTCCGCGTTGCCGTATTCGGCGCAGATCTTCAGGATGTCCGGGAACGGAACGTACGCGCCGTCGAATTCATGGATGCAGTACGCGTTGTCCCACATGATCGCGAAGTCCGGCGCGGCGGGCTTCATCGAGGCGAGCATATGGATGACGCGGTTCGAGTAAATGATCCCGTCGGGATTCGAGTACTTCGGCACGCACCAGATGCCGAGCACGGACGGATCCTTGATCCACTGCAGCACGGCGTCCATATCGGGCCCCTCGGGCGTCATGGCGATCGGGATCAGCTCCATGCCGAAGAACTCCGTCACGCGGAAATGCCGGTCGTAGCCGGGCGAGGGGCAGAGGAACCGCACCTTGCCGCGCTTGGACCACGGCGCGGGGCTCTTCAGGAGCCCGTGGGAGAACGCGGTCGCGATCAGGTTGTACATCAGCTGCAAGGATGCGCTGCCGCCGACGATGACCTCGGACGGTTTTACGTCCAGAAGCTCCGCAAAATACTGCCGCGCGGACGGAATGCCGCAGAGGTTGCCGTAGTTGCAGACGTCAAGCGCGCCGTCGAGACAGTCCTCGCGATCGGGCAGGATCTTGAGCATGTCGTTCGACAGATCGAGCTGCTCCTTGCCGGGCTTGCCGCGCGACATGTCAAGCTTCAGTCCCTTCGCCTTGACGGCTTCATACGCTTCGGTGACGGCGGAAAGCTCCGTTTCAAGCGCAGTGCGGTCCAACTCAGAATACGGGATCATACAATTTGCTCCTTTCGGAATGGTATCAATTTGATTATAACATGCGGCGCCGGAAAGTCAAATGATATAAGAAACATTCGCAGCCGCGATCATCAGACGCCGCCTGTGAAAAGCGGCAGTCGGGCGAAGCGAGACCGAGGCGTTTTCACGCGCCGAAGGCATATATCGGGCAGCAGACGTCCCGAGTCGCGTCAATGTCCCTTTTTTGCGACAGTCTGCCGGTATTGCCCGGATTCAGAGACATGATTGTATTATATAAATGTGAATAATTGTGAGTTACCTTGATTTTTTGATAGGATTCTGCTATAGTAGGTAAGTAAAAATATGCGACAGTGGGATAAAAGGGGGAAATGGCATGAGAAGTATGCGCTGCATCATACAAACGGACAATACCCGGATGCCGTTTTTCCGGCTCAAATGTTGATATTTCGCAGGAGCACAGACTGGCGTCGGTGCTACGTACATGAAACTGAAGAACTGTAAACCCACGACCGCGGCAAACGCCGCAATACTATGAGTAGGAGAGAAAGCAATGAGAAACTTTCGGAAAGTAATCAGCATCGTTCTTGCACTGGTTATGGTGCTCGGACTGTTCCCGCAGAGCGTGTTCGCTGATACGGACGCGGCAGACGCCGTTGTTCGTGAGGGTGAAGAATCCGCCGGCGAGACGATGCAGCCGACTGACCCGGAGAATCCCGGCGAGCCCGCAGACCCGGAGAATCCCGGCGAGCCCGCGGACCCGGAGAATCCCGGCGAGCCCGCGGACCCGGAGAATCCCGGTGAGCCCGCAGACCCGGAGAATCCCGGTGAGCCCGCAGACCCGGAGAATCCCGGTGAGCCCGCAGACCCGGAGAATCCGGACGAACCGGTCGGGGAAGAACCGACTTCTTTCCATTATATATTTGCCTCGTATGAGGACTATGTCATGGTCCTCAGCTTCGTGCGTTCTGCGGGCGTTGATACCGACGGTATTGCGGACGTGTCCGTCGACGAGCCGAAGCTGGTCAACGTCGTTGATTATTACGAGGGCGAATATCTCATTCAGCCGAATGAAGCATACTTCGATCGCGCGGTTGCGACGCTGACCACGGTCGAGGGCGATACGTATTCGCTGATCCTGTCCTATCCGTGCCCGTCGTCCGAGCATGTCATTCGGAACGACAACATCACGGTTTCCGGTATGCTCCCGGACGACGCCACCGTATCGGCGGTGCCGGTCCGCGCACCGGGCCCCGAGGGCAAGACCATGCTCGGCGCGTTCAACATCACCATCCTGTCGCAGGACGAGGAGGTGCACGCCTTTGATGAGCCGCTCACCGTCACGCTGCACAGTGAGACCTTCGTCGACGTGAAGAACGTCGAGATCTATCATAAGGTCAATGACACCTATGAATACATCGACACCGTTGCACCCGACGGCGACGCCATTACCTTTGCGGCGGACGCCTTCTCGGTGTACATCTTCGTCGGTTCGAACAGCGGTCCCGAGTACGCGCGTATCACGGTGAACTTCCACCAGTACGACGGCGACACGGTCACGATCTACGTCAAGCCGAAGGATCACGACACGACCGAAATGTACGAGAAGGTTCTCTTCGATCCCGGCCCCGGCACGCTGCCGCCCGGCTACCTGTTCCACGGCTGGGCAAAGACCACGCCGGTCACGACGACCACGAGGCCGCTCTATACCATGGCTCAGGTCCGCGCCGACCTTTGGGACAACTACCTGATCCGCAATACGGACGGTGACACGAGCAACGATTTCGTCGACGGCGAGATCACGGTCGACTATTATGTCGCTGCGTTCGAGTCCCGCACGGTCACCTACCGCGACCAGCACGGCGCGGCGATCAAGACGGACATCGTTCTTTTGAACAACGGCAGCGGCAGCTACACGATCAACACCTCCTATACGCCGGAATTGATGACGCAGTCCTTCGAAGGCTGGACCACCTCCGTTCCTTCCACGTCGGACGGCGAGACCTATACCTATACGCCCGCTGTTACAAGCGCGAATCTGTATAAGGTCGGCGAAGCAAGCGGCACGTTTACGGTCACGCAGAACGTCGTTCTGTATCCGTACGTCAAGACCGGTTACTGGCTGATGTTTGACAACAACATCGAGCAGGATGACGACCCGACCAAGGGCACCTATATCGGACCGATCTTTTACGGGAGCGATGAGGTAACGAACGAAAGCGACATCACGCCGTCTCCGTCCCGTCCCGGTTATACCTTCGACGGTTGGTATACCGACGCAGCGATGACGACCGCCTTTACGTTCGGCAGCACCCTGACGCAGGACACCACGATCTATGCAAAGTGGACGGCGGACACGACGACGATCTCGGTGGTATTCTGGACACAGAAAGCAACGGACGCCATCAATGCAACGGATGCGGAAAAGACGTATGAGTTCTACGGCAGCATTACGTTCGGCGGTACGACCGGTGCAACGTATACGATGCAGTCCTCGTTCACCACGCTCGCCACGACGGATATCACGAGCGGCGATCAGACGGTCGAGGCGCTCGGTTCGTACTTTACATACAACGCCGCGAACTCGGATCAGTCGATCACGGTAACGGGCGACGGTGCCACGGTCTGGAATGTCAGGTACGATCGCGTGGTGATGACGTTCAACTTCGACGGCGGTTCGGGTACGCAATATACGTATCGTCAATACAGAAGCGCCGAAAATGTTAATACGTATTATCCGGATTCCGATGGATATTATACTTCGGCAGGCGTTAAGCTGACTGTTACAACCGGTACTTATAACAACCATACGGAATACTACTTCTACACTCCGGACGGCACAGAATATTGTAACGTATATTATAGCAGTTCTTACAACTCATGGAGATATTCCGGTACACTTCCGTATTATATCAGCGGTACTTCGCAAGGCACCGGAACGACCCTGCAAGGTCTTTACGGCGCGCCGATTGATCCGAATGACTGGCCGGATCCGCCTTCCGGATATGTCTGGAAGGTAGAGAACACGGACTATTACTTTGATCATCCGATGGAGAGCTTCTTTACGCCGCTCGGCGCCTCCAGCGATACGGCGACCGTCGTGAATTTCTATTCAAAGACGTATTCCGGCTCTACGAATACAGCGACGATCCATATCGTCTATCAGAATCCGAATACCGGCGCATGGACAGACACGCCGGAAGACTATCAGATTAAATCCGGCGAAACTGTTACGTTCCGAGATACGGACGACTATAAGTGCTACGGCTACAACAATTCCACGAACAGCGTAACCGGATCCGGCTTTGTCTCCAAGACAGGGTCTATTGCGCTTTCTTACGGAGGCAGCTACTCCGGATATGTCTCGATTACCAACAGACAAATCTGGATTTATCTGCAATGCGTCAGCTATACGTTGACCTATGCGTCGAAGACGACAGCTGGCAGGAAGACTGAAACACTGCGCACATACCAGAACCTTTCGCTTGCACAGTATGCGAGTTATGTGCCCACCGACGGTGGTGACGGCTACTACTTCGACGGATGGTATTATGATCAATCCTATCTGAATCCGGTCGATTGGGCAAACGACACCATGCCCGCCAAGAACACGGTGATCTACGCCAAATGGAACCCGCAGCGCTTCCGTATCGTTATGGATATCACCGGCGGTCCGGACGTCGGTCTGACCCGTTCGCAGATTACGTTCCCGCAGGATATGGATGACGATCCGAACACCAACCAGAGGCTCTCCTTCCGTCTGAACGCGGGCGAGCAGGTTTCGAACTCCGTCAACGCGGCAACGGCGGACAACTGGGCCCTCGCGGGCTGGTATCTCGACGAGGCGCACTCGATCCCGTTCAACTTCAATCAGGGTATCTATGAAGATACGCACGGCATGGATATGACGTACGGCGACCTCGAGGGCGACGCAAAGAGCGGAACCGTTCCGGGCAACGGCGGTACGTACAACGACAATAACAACAATGAAGACCCGACCGACGGCGAATACGTCCGCGGCCGCCTCACGATCTACGCCGCATGGCGTCCCAAGACCGAAGGCGCATCGGGTATCAACGTCGTGTATCAGGCGAACGGCGGTAAATTCAGCGGCGGCGCAGCGAGCTATGCCGACCCGAATCCGTACGCGATCGACTCCCAGATCTACAGCATCACCGGTCCGACACCGCCTGAAGTGCCGGAAGGTCAGACTCCGCTGGCATTCGCCTACTGGGTCGTGCAGAGATGGGATGCGACTGCGAACGCGTTTGTCGACACGACCGAATTCGCGTACGTCGGCGCGCCGTTCACGGCAAGCGCGGAATACGCAAAGGTCGTCGAGAATCAGGACGGCACCAAGACCTATACGATGCAGCTCCGCGCGGAGTATAAGAACTCCGATGAAAACGCGGTCCCGACGCATATCTACTGGTTCAAGAACTATTCGGCGGGCGATCCCTACGTCCGCAAGGATGAGGGTCTGACGATCAACCAGGCGGTCAGCATTCCCTCCGCGCCGAGCCGCACGGGCTACGACTTCATGGGCTGGTATAAGTACAGCACCGACGAGGACGTCACCCCGCCGACCACGATCAGCGTGAGCAACCCGAACTTCATCTATTATAGCGGCACCGGCTACTATGCGGACAGAACCGACAACGGCGACGGAACGTACAGCTACTCCAGCCCCTGCTCGCAGGTCGCGGCTGACGAATGGCTCCCGTACGACAACCTGTACGCGGTCTGGAATCCGCATCACTACGAGGTGCAGTTCATCGCGAACGCGCCGGACGGCACGACGGCTTCCGGTACGATGGAAAACGAGAGCTTCGCGTATGGCGAGCAGAAAGCGCTGACTGAAAACGCATACAGCGTTACGAACTACGTCTTCAAGGGTTGGGCGACCTCCGCAGACGGCGGCGTGGTCTATTCCAACATGCAGGAAGTCAAGAACCTCACCGCAACGGACGGCGCGGTCATTCCGCTGTACGGCGTGTGGGAGCTCGACGTGGCGCCGATCACCGTGCACCACTACCTCAAGGGCACCACGACGCAGGTCGCGGAAGACGTGACGACGGAGAAAACGATCGGTTCGTCCTACACCGCAAACGCGGCGACGACGTTCCTCAGTGGCTTCTCCGGCTATAACCTCACCGCGGACAGCTACAACCCGTCTCAGACGATCACGGTCGCGGCGGGCGAGAACGTCATCATCGTATACTACACCCTGCCGCTGACCATCACCGCGTCGTCGGCTTCGAAGACGTACGACGGCAGCACGCTTACCGGTTCCTACACCGTAAGCGGCGCGCTGCCGGACGACGATATCGAATCGATCATCGGCGATCCGCTGACCATCGGTCCGAACGTCGGCAGCCAGACCTACACGGCTCCCACGACGGGAATTCCTTCCTATTATACTGTCACCGCCACGACCGGCACTTTGACGATCACCGCAAAGCAGGTCACCGTCAAGGCGAACGACAAGAGCAAGACCTACGGCGCAGCCGATCCGACCCTTGACGCAACGGTCACCGGTCTTGTCGGCAATGACACGATCACCTATACG
>JAEEGK010004870.1_pt1 | contig 32690 bp, 29 predicted proteins | sample 8958771 | NCBI WGS metagenome assembly JAEEGK01 (sample SAMN16246547, study PRJNA631951) | gut metagenome | biome: gut microbiome; feature: rumen; material: SC-attached | host: Bos | place: Iran: Karaj | collected 2018-10 | reverse complement strand
ACGAAAACTGACACGAAATGAAGCCAAAACGTGTCACTTCACGGCAATATCTTCAGAAGTGACGAAAACTGACACGAAAAGGGGGCAAAACGTGTCATTTCGCGTCACTGGGCGGGTCAACCGCTCACAGGGCGGCCCCCGCGCGAAGAACAAACTGGCCCGCGCGCGAAGAATAAACCGGCCCCTCGCGCGAAGAATAAGCGCGCCTCGCACACCCCGCGCGCCCCGCAAACTTTAATGTTACGTTAATGTTTGCCTATCTTCCCGTTAAGATTGGTGGCTTATGATGGAGCCACAACATTAAGGGAGGATAACAGGAATGAGTGAAACCATTTTGAAGATCACGGAACTCTCGAAGTCGTATGGCGCGAAAACAGTACTGGACAAGGTGTCGTTCGAGATCGAGAGAGGAAAGATCTACGGATTTATCGGAGAGAACGGCGCAGGCAAGACCACGGCGCTCAGGGCGATCACGGGCTTAAGCACAGTAAGGCACGGTAAGATCGAGCTTTTCGGGAAGACAGATAAGAAGGGCCTTATCGAGGCCAGAAGAAAGATAGGGTGCCTCGTTGAGAAGCCGATCTTGGAGCTTAACAAGTCAGCCAAAAGGAACCTGCAGGCGCAGCAGCTCTTGTACGGCAACAGTGACGAGCAGCGCATCGAGCAGGTCCTCGTCAGAGTAGGACTCGCAGACGTTAAGAACAAGAAGGTCGCGGATTTCTCGCTTGGCATGAAGCAGAGACTGGGCATCGCGATGGCGCTCATAAACAGCCCGGAGCTTCTGGTGCTCGATGAGCCGGTGAACGGACTTGACCCGATGGGCATGGTCGACGTCAGAGAGCTGCTCATCTCGCTTTGCAGGGACGACGGCATCACGATCGTTATTTCATCACACATTTTGGCAGAGCTTTACCAGCTTGCGACAGATTACATCATCATCTCGCACGGACGCATAATTTCGACGCTCTCGAAGGACGAGCTTGATGACCGCTGCACGACGCACATCACGATGGATACCGAGCACAACGATGAGGCGCTCAGGGTGCTTGCGACGAGCGGTATCCGCACGGTGGATGACAGCGACGGCGCGATAAGGATTTTCGACAATGTCGAGGCAAGAGATGTCGCGCAGCTGATGTACGACCATAAGATTCTCGTGACGCACCTGGCGAAGCACGAGAGGACGCTCGAAGAATACTACATTGAACTTTTGGGGAGGGGCGCATAATGGGCAGCTTATTAAAGTGGGAGATGAAGCAGACACTGTCTTCAAAACATTTTTGGATATTGGGCGCGGCAATCGTACTGCTCCCGGCAGCGCTGCTCCTGGCGGCGGTCGCTTTTGGCGCGGAAAATACGGGCTTTCAGGCGTTCCTCGAAGGACTTAATAACTACAATGCTTTCGTGATCATGCTGATCGGCGTATTCACGGGCATTCACGTAACGGGCGCATTCGAAGGCCGCAGGATCCAGTCGGCAGTCATGGCAGGCAACAGCAGATTCAGCATCCTCATGGCGAAGTTCATGTCGTTCTCGATCGCCGTCGCGATCTACAGCGTAGCATCCATTCTCGTAAGCACAGGTATCGCGTTCGCTTCTTACGGCATCAACGGACTGGACGGCAGCTTTGGCAGAGCGGTCATCGCAAGAACACTGGTATTTATCGTTGTCGAGATCGCATACTCCGCAACATGTTTCCTCGCATCCATGTTAGTAAAACACCTCGGCGGAGCTATCGGCCTTAACCTCGGACTGATGCTGATGATGGACCTTGCAGCGCAGATCGCCCTGAACTTTGAAGGTGGCGAAAAGATCGTCAGATGCACACCCGTCGGCCAGTCAATGTTCATCTTAACTGACTGCAGCAACGCAAGCTTCGCAGCAGCCCTGACCGTTTCAGCCGCTGCCATCGCAGCCGTCATCGCGCTGTCTTTCTTAAAGTTCAGAAGGGAAGAACTCAAGTGATTTCCCCCGACTGATATTACCCCCTCGGGCAGGAGCTTTCGGGCTCCTGCTTTCTTGTTGTGGGGGCTCGAAAAGAAGAGCGGGCCGGTTTCTCGCGCGCGGCGAAAAAATCTTCCCGGCATGTTATAATCACTTTGTCCGGGAGCACGTTTCCCGGGCAGCTACAATTACATATCAAGCTTTAGTTTTATTGCATGTTGAGGGGGATAAGAACATGATGATAGAACCAAAATTCCATACCCGTAAATTGTTGAGTGCTGCTTGCGCGGCGATGATGGCCGCGACGTTTTTTCTTGCCGGCTGCGCGAAAGAAGAAGAGAAGCCCAAGAGGCACAAGCGCGATGACGATACTGATACCAGCTACACTGTCCCGGATCCGACCGTGGCATCTTCCGGCGTCGTAAACGGCTGTGAATACACGCTGACAAAGCCTGAAGAGTACGGCCCGGACTTGGACTACGGCTGGTATCTGCGCGATACCGAAGACGAGAAATATGTCCTGATCTGCCATGGCATGGAGTACACCGGCGGATACTTCATTGAAGTCACCGGCATCGAATACGACGAGGCCACTGACACCGTGGTGATCAGTGTCATGCATACCAGAGACGAGAATATCTGCACCGACGCGTATACCCATGCGTGCTGCTACGTCAAATTCAAAAAGCTTCCCGACAACATCAAGGTGATCGCAGAAGACGATTCCGAAGTCATGTTCGGCGGGAAGATCATCAACACTCAGGAGTGGGCGGTGGACGTCCCGGTGGATGATGACTACATGGTCATATTCACAGGCGGTTATTCCGGGCATGTTTGCTTTACCTACGTCTATAAGATCGCCGATGACCAGTACAGATATATCAACGTCATGCGTCACGAAAAAGACTCTGACGAGTATTTCGTCAAAGGCAGCGGCACCGTCCGGGCTTTCGGCGCCATCGAATGGATCTGCAGGGAGTTTGACTCGTGGGAATACGCCATGGTCAAAGGCGACGAGGACAACCTGATCCCCATCGAAGAATATCTGAAATCAGAAGACGGCTAATACTAAAAAGAGGTGAAAACATAAATGCGCAAAATAGGTTTGGTAGGCGGCACGGGCCCCGAATCGACACTAATGTACTATAAGGAGCTCAACAGCAGGATCGACGCGCTGACGGAAGGCTCCGCCATGCCCGACGTAGCGATCGAGAGCGTCAATTTCCGCAAGGCCTGGGGCTTTGTCGAGCGCGGCGAGTACGACAAGCTCACTGATTATCTCTCGGAGAAAGTCGAGTGCCTCAAGGCCGGCGGCGCTGAGATCATCTCGCTTTCCGCGGTCACGATGCATATTGTTTTCGGGCAGATTGAAGCGAAAACAAACACCCAACTTATCAGCATCCCCAAGGCCGTCCGCGACGAAGCTGTCGCCCGCGGATTTAAGTGCGTCGGCCTCCTCGGGACGATCTTCACGATGGAGCAGGACTACATGAAAAAGGACCTGGAGGACGCAGGGATCCGCGTGGTCGTCCCTCAAAAAGACGAGCGCGAACTGATTGCCAAGCGCATCCTCGAAGAGCTCGAGGTGGGTATCGTCAAGGAGAGCACGCTTAAAGAATTTACGGCCATCATCGAGCGCATGAAGCGCGAAGACGGTATCAAAGCAGTCATCCTGGGATGCACCGAATTGCCGCTGCTTTTGAACAAAGATAACTGCCCGGTCTATTGTCTGGATTCAGTTGAGATACACTTGAATAAGCTTGTTGAGCTTGCGATGGGGTAAGGCGTAGTTTTCGGAGGTATGGTATGGACGAGACTGTGAGCAAGAAGAAAAAGGTGTTAGACATCATCTGGATTGCCTGCATTGTCGCGGGCTTTGCCTTCACCTTGCTCGTGGAATACATCCCGTATATGCCGGCCGGCCACGTGATCGACGACAAGTTCCTGAACACTTTGAAGTGGATGACCGTGATCAGATACATGATCCCGATCGGCGCGTTCGGCCTGCTGTTCGGCGTGGTCTTCACGCACTGGTTTAAGAATGGCGACAAAACAAGACGAGTGCTCGTCGTCATGCTGACCGTGCTCGTTATCGTAGTCGCCACCGTGCTGATCGTGCTGAATGCCAGACGCGGTGTCCGCGGCCTTTTTGAGACTCCTTCGACCTGTGTGAAAACCGTGAGCGACAAGAATTACTCTGACACCGGCATGACTTACACGATCGATTTTACGGACGGCTCCTACGCGCACGTCAACAACTACGCGTACAGGCAGATCGCGGTCGGTCAGGAAGTGTATGTCGTCTACTGTGACGAGGTAGCTATCGGTGTGTTCCCGGCATCGAAATATGAGTTGGGGTAAGCGGCTCGGGTGAGTGGTGTTTGCCCGGTGATGAGCCTCTCTTCAAGAGCTGACGCCTTTTACCTCAGCTCATCCGCCCTGAACGTATACACATTCTCGTAGTCAGTGTCCAGGCAGATGCTGACTGTGAAGTCGTCGAGGTTGTAGACGCAGGACCACTCGGTTATGCGTGTGCTTACGCTGTCGAGGATCATCATCGCTTCGGATTCGGCGACGACGCGCTCGGTGCCAAGGCCGGTGCAGATAGTGTCGATCCTGTTGTCGGGATCGCCCATGTCGAAGTAGTCGCCGGGAGCGATGACGCTGTTGGTGCAGGCGGGGTATTCGGTGACGACCATTTCGCCGCCAAGCCATTCGACGACGACGTAACGGCCTGATCTGTCCGTGATGAACAGGTGGTAATTGTAGCCCAGGTCGGAATGGATGTCGTATGACTCGAGCAGCGCGAGAGCTTCGTCGACTGAAGCGCAGTTGTCGAGGATGGCTCTGACAGCGCAGAAGACCAGGAGATCAGGCTTGCCCTGGTCCTGATGGGCCTCATCGATGTTGAGCTCTAAGATGCCCGCGCCGACGCCTTTCTCGTTCATGCCGTCGACGACAAAGTAAGGCGTGAGCACCATGACAAATCTGCCCAGAGGCGAGTCAGGATCGAGCGTGCTGGTCTGGCCGACGCTGAAGACAGCGAGATCGGCGCAGCCTATTGATTCGTAAGCGTCCTTGGGGTGTGAGTGGACGAGCACCATGTCTGTCTCGGGGTAGTCAAAATTGCGGCCGAAGAGGTGGTCGCCGTCTGAAGTTGTAGCAGCAAAAGATGCGCAGCCGATGCTGTAATCGTCCTCGTTGAAGATGAAGTTCGGCATGCCGTACACGTGGTTGTCGAGCATCCAGTCAATGGACTCATTGACTGAGCCCGCGCCGCTTTCCATCATGCCCTTAGTATCGGTGCACTCGAGGTTTTTCATCGTGTAGAAGCCGTCCGTGACCTTCTTGACGGACAGCATGGTCCTGATGTGGTTGAACAGCATTATCGCGGGAATGATTATCATGAGCCCGAAGACGATCGGCAGCACGATCCTCTTTTTGAGCTTGAAGACGAAGCAGATCTCGACGATAAAGGCGATCAGGAAAAGTGCCGCGCCGGCGACGGCGAACGGCGTCCAGTTGAATGCCTTGACGGATGTGACTTCGATGCAGTAGGGGAGGACGTTATAAGTCAGCAGCTCGTGGAACTCGTCGATAGTAAAGCCGGGGTCTTCCTTATTCTCAAAAATATAGTCGTAACGCTTGTAAAGCGCCTCGCAGACTTCGCTGTATTCGGCATCGTCCACGGCCCTCAGCTTGCCTGTGATGGTGATGTGCTGATAGAACTTCGCGTAATAGATCTTCTTCTCTTTGGCGCTCAGATTCGAGAAATCCAGCAGGAGAAAAACATAGTCTTCGTCTTCCATGTTCTCGCCGAAAAACTGCAGGTCTTTATTATCGAGCTCAAGGCTGTCATAGTAGACCAGAATGTCCGTCTTGACGGTCTTGCCGAGGTCAGATGGCTGGATGTTTTTGTAGTCAAAGTCCTTGGATGAACCGGCGAAAATCCTTCCGCCGAAGATTCCCAACAGCACGAGCAGGACGCCTATAAACATTACAATTGCGGTGATTATTATCGCTTTTTTATTTCTCTTTTTCCCCATGGTCAAAGCGCCCCCGGACGCTGATCAGTTATTATCCCCAATGTTACCGAATCAGTTTACTATTAGAGCGCGAAAAAGTATATAAACATCTTTTATATCTAAAACGGGGTGAAAAAGGGCGTATCAGATACATTTTTGCCCTTTTTTGTGTCGGAAGCGGAGCATTGGGCTACATTTTCGAGATTTTGTAGCCCTAAATCGGCAAAAAACACAATTTGGGGCTACATCAGTTTTCGTCACCGGGAGGAAACGCCCGTGGGGGCCGCCCTGTGAGCGGTTGACCCGCCCAGTGACGCAAAATGACACGTTTTGCCCCCTTTTCGTGTCAGTTTTCGTCACTTCTGAAGATATTGCCGTGAAGTGACACGTTTTGGCTTCATTTCGTGTCAGTTTTCGTCACCGGGCCATGGCGGGCGCCTTGAAAAGCTGCAGCGCGCCGCCCGCTAAACGGCGCAAGTAATTATTTACAAACGTTCTCAATCATTTCCCTCGCTTCGGCAAATCTCCTGCTGTCAGGGTCATCATCAAGGCCTGCGTAGTATCCGCCTGAGATATGCGTGGAATCAGATGTCTCGACCTTTATGCATAAGCATGGTCCGTCGTCGACGAGTTCCTTGGTGGACGTGTCTTCGTCGAGCGCCATAAAATCGACACGGGTCAGAACGTTCACGATGCTTGACCATTCCGTATCAGTTATCTCGTATTCGGTGACATCGTAATGGTCCTCGGAAGGGAGCTCGCCTGCTAAGTAATCGTAGGTCTTATCGACTTCGGGCCAGATATCGTATTTTTGCACTTTGAGATCGGGTGTGATGACATACATCTTGACATTCGCAAGGCCACCAACGTAGATCAGATAAGTGACCTTCGTTACATCCAAAGGGCCTCTGGAGATCTGTGTCGTCTCCGTAGTCGCTTTTGTTCTTGCAGGCTCGACCGTTTTGCTGCACGAAGTCAGCGCGAACAAACCGATCACAAAGATAAGTCCTGCAGCTACTGTCTTTTTAAGTCTTTCCATAATTAACCCCATTCCTTCCGGTTATATTCTTACTATGGATACAGTCAAACGGCCGGTTTTGTTGCACTTGATCTCCGCGCATCACAGATACTTCAGCACGTCCATCTGCGTGTCCGCCTGATCGAACTCGTCAAGTTTTGCGCAGGGGACATGAGGCTCGAACGCCATGTGCGCGAAATACCTTGCCTGCACGGCCTTCATGCCCGCGTCCCTTGCGGCAAAGAGCTCCTTTGAGCCGCCGTCGCCAACATAAAGACATTCGGATGCGCTGACGCCGAGCATCTCTGTAGCCCGCTTAAAGATCTCCGGATCAGGCTTCTTGATGCCCTGCTCGTAGGACAGCGCGGCCGCGTCGAAGTAAGGGAAGAGCACGCTCTCCTTGATGGCCTGAGCCTCGTCCGAATAGCAGTTGCTGATAAGGCCGATCTTAAGCCCTCTGTCTTTGAGCGCCTGCAAAAGCTCGATCGTCTCCTTAGGAGTGGCCGCGAAAACCGCCTCAAGATGTTCTCTTCTATGGTCTACTAACAGCTGAGCTTTTTCCTCGCTGTCGATCCCCAGCGTCTCGAGACAGATCTTAACGACTTCCGGCATGTCTTTCTGCCCGGTGCTCCTGGCCCACTCGGTGTCATGCCACGGGACCCTGAATTCATCGACAGGAACATTCAGGTCTGCCGCCATGTGCTCGCTGAAATAACACTCTCCGGAGAAGATCGAGACCAGCGTCTCAAACATATCGAAAATAACTGCTTTGATCATAAATCCACTTCCCCATAAATGATGATATCAGTATAGCAAACGTTGTGAAGCGTTTGACAGCTTGGCGTTAAGTAACGTGTGCAGGTGAGCAGACACCACCGACATACGAAAACGCGTTTTTCTCTGATTTTATATGTAGGTTTTATGCTTGTTTGCGCGGTTTTCGCGAAAACCTGCATACGAAAAATCGTGTTTGTTATTTTTTATATGTAGGTTTTGCATTTAAAAGCAAATTTTCCGCTAAAACCTACATATAAAATCGAGGATTTTGAAAAAATATATGTCGTATGCTTCCGGCCATGATTTAATAGAATTACTCTGTCCGCCCGACCATCGCAAAAGATGGTATCATTGATTTACAAAGGAATTAAGGGGCTCAAGGAATACCATGACTGACATCGAATCCATCAAGAATAGATTCCCGGGAATAAGCTGCGCGTACTGCGACGCAAAAGGCAATATCACGACGAAGTGCTACGGCTTCGCGGACAAAGAATCAAACGTGAAGGCAGATGAGAATACCGCTTTCCCGGCGTGCTCCATCTCCAAATTCATCACCGGGATCTGCGTGATGAAGGAATTTGAGCAGGGCAGGATCGACATCGAAAAGCCCGTCAATCTTTACCTTCGCAGCTGGAAGCTTCTTACGCCAAATGGCGGTGAGAGCGAAGCGACAATAAGGTCGCTCTTAAGCCACACCTCGGGCATCATTGACGGTGAAGACGGTTTCTACGGATGCCGCAGGAGCGATCCGGCCGTCAGTCTTTTGGACGTACTCGATGGCAAGACATCTTACAACAACCGCCCTGCGCGCGAGAATAATCCCTACGGCACCGAGTTTGAGTACTCCGACGCGGGCTTCTGCGTTTTGCAGCAGCTTCTCGAAGACTTAGAGCAAAAGCCTTATGAGAAGATCGCGGAAGAGTTCGTTTTTGCGCCGCTGGGCCTGAAGAATACGTTCTCCGCATCGCTTGCAAATCTGGACGTTTACGAGCAAAAGATCGTTATGGCGACAGGCTACGATGAAGAAGGCAAGCCCATTCCGGGCAAGTATCCGCAGATGCCTGACCTCGCGGCTTCAGGCCTCTGGTCCACGCCGACAGAGCTTATAAAGATCGCCCGGGAATTCACAAAAGCCTGTGCCGGCGAGAGCACTTTGCTTCAGGCAGAGACCGCTCTTGCGATGACCGAGCCTAATGAGCGTTTCCCTTGGGTCGGCCTCGGCATCTTCATGGACGGCGAGGACAAGCTCAGCATCAGCGGCTGGGGCGAAAATGGCCAGTCCAGGCTGAAGTTCAACTACCGCACAGGCGAGGCCGCCGCAGTCATGGTCAATCAAAATCCCGGCGTCGACCAGTCAGAGTCAGGGGTAGAGTGGCTGATAAATAACGGGGCGGAGTGATAGAAGTAACTTTATGTGGAGCAACGTTCCTGACACGACAAAATGGGTAGTAGCGGGGGTCCTGGTATTTATAGGGGCGTTCTTCCTGTTCATGACCTACGGGGCGCTCATCACCAGCGTGAAGCACAAGACGCACGTATCCGGTGCGCCTTTCGTCGGAGGTGTCTTCGTATTGGTGGGGTTCTTGTTGTCGCCGATCAAGCTGCTCGCTTTGCTTGCGCTTATAGACCCGGGGCCCTGGCTGGTCATTTACGGCATGTGGAAGTGGAGAAGGGAGAAGAAGAATTCAGAGAATAAATAAACTCTGTTTCTTCTTGTGATGTTAGGCGTATCTTTATTCAACGTTCACCATAATGCGAACCGCATTGGATTATTTCTATTGTGTTTTCTTCAATGCGGAAAACTATTCGATTCTTTTCATCTATTCGCACACTCCAAAAGCCTGACAGATCACCGGTTAACGGTTCGGGCTTGCCGATGCAGCGATAGCCGTTGCGGTCTATGTCTCGCAATAACTGGTTGATTCTTTTGAGCGTTCTTTTATCATTATTGATCCACTCGATATAGTCGTTCCAAGCTTTGTCGTGCCAAATCTTCCGCATCAATTATCCTCGATGAGCTCGTGCTCATGCATGTTCAGACCGATCTTCGCGTCTGCTATACGCTGCTTAAGCTCGGCCATATTTTCTGCTGAATAGAAAGGGTCTGCGGTGATTTCAAACGGAATCCTTCTCTCGTTAGCTACTTTTGTGAGAAAGATATTTATTGCTGCAGACATTGTTAATCCCATAGCAGAACATGCGCTTTCAGCCTTTGCTTTTACTTCGTCATCAACTCTGAAATTTATCTGTGCCATAACATTTACCTCGCTTCTGTTATTTTCTATATTGTATAGCAATAACTTTACAATGTAAAGTAATATCTATACATAAGCGAGGAGTTAATTAACTTATTCGCCTTCGTTAATATATGTTTCTTCAAGCTTGATAAGGTATTGAAGGAGTCTTAATCTTTGGCGTCGATTCAACTCGTAGGGGTTTATTAAGCCATGCTCGAGATCAATAATGGTCCCGTTATTTGCTGTGTAATCTGCGTTTGTTTTTCCGGCGGATAAGCTATTCTTGGGTGCTATTTCTATCTGATAATCAAAGGCATGAATGCATTAAAGCTTTTGTCAACAGAATCCGAAAATCCAGAGATTAGAGAAGCCGCATCTGAACGGTATTCAAGATGTTTAGAGCTTGTTGATTTTGGTCGAAAATTCGCTGAAATGTCTGATGAAGAAAGGATCATTGATTTCCTTCACAGAGTTGAGATAAATAATGTGTATAAAAAGTCTAATCTGTTCGAGGATCTTGACAGAAGAAATGCTAAGACTGTTGTTAGACCGGGTACTTTTAGAAAAATCATTAAGGATCAGAGCATAGATGTTCATGTCAGAGAATTCATCGCCGGATATGAGGGGTATTATATCGGGAAAAAGATTCAGATAGAAAATCTCATAAAAGAGCTTAAAGAGGGTGAAACCAAAGGAAACCAGTTCCATCCTGTTACAACTGCACTTTATAAACGTGCGACTGTAATGAGTTATGATGATTAAGCTCTAACAAACATAAAACCCAAGAACTCAGCTACTCCCGTATTGATGGGATGCCTACCGTCTTGGGTTGGTTAAACATTTTGGGGTTGGTTAAGCGTTACAAGAGCGCGCTAGCGCAGCTTGCAGTTTACTCGATGTTGAGCCCCATGTCGTTCTCGATGAAATCCATCAAGTTTTTGATGATGATCCTGATGTCAGGCTCCTCGGCATTCTTTATATCCAGCTCTTCAACGTCAGGATCGCTCGAAACGACCTCCTCGATGCACTTGTCTGCATCTTCCTTGTCCATGCCTTCCGTTAAGGCTTTCTCCAAAGAAGAGGTGGTGACCATCTCGATAAGGTATCTTTCGGTCATCTCAAGGAAAGCGATATAGATATCGTCCTTGGAATAATCATCCGGATTATCGATGATTTTCTCAACTAAAACTCTAAAAATGCCGTCGTTAATCATAAGTGAAGACCTCCTTGGACTCTTTTGTAATACTATGACAGTTGTGAGGACGAAACTCAATGCCAATAATAGGACAATCAGATCACCTTCACATTTTCAGCAAAAAGGATGTATTAAATATACATAGTCTGGCATGAAGAAATCCTTTCTTGAATGTGAAGAATTGGTTATGTTTTAGAAAAGAAATTGAGGGATCCGGGTTTCAGCACCTGGTCCCTTAGTTATTTTTTGGATGAGTGGGTTCCCTTTAACATGCTGCTATTTGTATTTGGATAGGAAAAGCAGACAGTTTGCAAACTGTTTAAAAAGATTTCATAGCTTAGTCCTAACAAGTTTATATTGAGGGCGTACAATGAAATCACACAGAAGGTGGTGCAGAATAAATACAGGCATGAAGTCTCCTTTCGTGACTGCAAAAAGTAGGCAAAATTAAAAAAGCAATTGAGGGATCCACGCACAGATGGGTCCCTTAATTGTTTTAATAGTAAAGACACACAGTTTAGTCCCAATATTGTCACTAATTACGGAGTAAAATATAAAAGTAGTAGTTCATTGGTCCTTTTGACTCTTTTAGGAGGCGCATATGGCTGACTTCGAATATGGCACACAGTGCATGGTAATCGCATCCGGCAGGATCGGATTGGTTACAGATTCTACCCGCAAAAAAGTAACGCTTAATTTCTACGATGATGACTCATTCTTCGGTAAAGCGGAGACTTACAAGAAGGATGAGCTTTATATCCTTTACGACCGTTCTATAAAGGCCAATAAGCTGGGCAAATTCATAAAGGGTTATATTTCTTTCAAGGAGCTCACTGACGGTAGCAACCTGCTTCCTGATATGGTTGATAATGAGCCGGCTGCATATAAGATCAAGATCAGGGACATTTTGTCCGGTCTTACCGCATATGAAGACAGGCCTAATGCGGACAAGATCAATTGGGTCCGGACCATATTGAATTATGATGACCAGATCGGCTTCCCCGAAGATCCTAGGGCTATGATCAGGGACAAAGTTACAGAAGCTGACATGTTAAATCATGTTTGGCAGTGTCTGGACGATATCAGCTGGGAATATTATTACGACGATAAAGTGATGGCGGCCGTCCTTAAAGACCTGAAAGCCGATCTTATATTATGGACCGAATCCAAAGGCAAAGCGCTTCCTGAGAGCATTCAGAGGAAAGTCGCAGAGCAGTTTGACGATGACACCATCGACAAGGAGTCTCCTGCCACGCAGAAGCTCTTCAAGAAATGTCTTGATGCCTTGTGTGATAAGAAGGACCCCAAGTCTATCCAGCGCAGAGGATATTGCTACTACTGCGGTACAAAGATCTATCCCAACGACTGGATAAAGGCCAGGGATGCATTCATCGAATACTATCAGCTGACAGGTGACGCGTCAGCTGCCAATACCCTTGGCTACATCTTCTATTATGGCCGCTGCAACAAAGGCGTCCCCGAATATGAAGAGGCTTTCAAATACTTCAGCATCGGTCATGCATTCACATACTTCGAGAGCACATATAAGCTCGCGGACATGTTTGCTCACGGTTATGGCGTTGTCAAAGACGGCAAGACAGCGAACCATCTGTATTGGAGCGTTTACGAGCAAAACCTTAAGCGTTTTATCAAAGAGGATTACGAGTGCAAGTTCGCAGATGCCGCTCTTCGTATGGGCAACTGCTTCAGATACGGTTATGGCGCCGAAGTGGATCTCGCGACGGCATATTACTACTATCTCCAGGCCGATCTTGCCATAAGGAAAAGGACAGAAGTTGCCAACCATTATGGTGATACAGTCGTATTCAACGGCGTCCAGCGTGCTCTTGAGGAGACCAGACAGGAATATACAAAGAAATGCCGCACGTCACATTACAGAAATCCCTTCTGGCTTGAATGGACTTTGATCGACCACAGAAGATGCAAACTGAAGATCCGCGAACTGAAGGGCGGAGCACTCCAGCTTACGGCATCTCCCATGAAGCGCCGTAATGAGCGAAAAGCACCCTTGATGCTGATAGCCGTCCCTATGTCAGACTATTGCGAACTTAAAGACAAGATCCTTATCAAAACGGCCGCGAACAGCACTTACAGCATTCCCGGCGGCGGCTCAGAGATCATATTCGACAGCTATGAATATAACTGGGATGGCCGCACCAGGTTCTACTTCGGTGACGAACTCGTTGGCGAGATCACCACTGAACGCTACACGTTCACTGTGCCTGCCCGAAAAGACATTGCCCCGAAAGGCAAGAAATATCACTTCGTCCGTGTAGTCTTTGGCGGCAGCGGCAGATGCTACGATTACCTCTGTGATGACCTCTCCGTCAAAGAGGGCGACCAGGTAATAATCAACGGCTATGAAGGCGAGACAGCTGTTAACGTAGTCTCCGTCTTTGATAAATACGAGAACCAGTTGGGCCTGCCGATAGAGAGGTATAAGAAGGTAGTGAGGAAGGCTTAAAGTGGTTTAGCCGTTATTTCCTTATATTTTTGTTTTAGAGGATTGTTTAGATCCAATATTTGTTCTGCAGTCATCTTGGATATCTGTTCCTTTGTATATCCACCTGGGGGATTGGATAAGTATTTATCTCTAATTGTAGTATTAGCATCCTCAAGTTCTTCCTTATACTGTAAATATAAGTCCAATCCTATAAGTTCTTCTGGAGTCAACTCTTCTATTTGTTTTTTTGTGTAGCCTTCAGGTGGATTATCAAGGAATTGTTGTCTGAGCGTTGTATCTGCGGACATATATAAATAGTGATCCTCTAATGAATTCTCAAGTTCTACTATTATTCTGTCGTCTTCGTTATAGTTTTCGTTTCCCAGAACATCTGATTTGAAATGTTTTCTAACTACAGGGAGAATAGCTTCCAATAATTCCTTTTGAAAAGAATACTGCTCCTCAAAATTCATTTTCTCGAATTGAGAATAAGATCTGTTAAATAGTGCAAGAACACGAGATAGAAACTCTTTTATTCTTTCTCGTCTTAGCGATTCGACCTCTTCTCTTGAAAAAGGATACTCATCCAAGTGTGCAAGCGGATATGTATTAATATATCCGTCCCTTATTATCATTGTTCCGGTTAACACCCTTGAATCAACATTTATATATTCAGCAATTTCTTTTATATAGTCAGGCCTCATCTTGCCTTCGTTAAGTTGTCGTCTGATCGTTTTATCAGAAGCCTTGATTTTATCTTGACCAACTTTTCCAAGTTCTCTTATGCTATGTCCTGTTTGCTTTAGCACCTCCATAAATATGTGTTTGTAAACGATATCTTTTCTAACATGATTTTTTGGCATAATTCCTCCTGCGGTCATTATAAAGTGATTTGTCGACTATTCGCGGTCAATTTATAATGCTACTATACCGATATCAGCTGATAAATGCAACCCGACAAAAAAGCATCTTGCCCATTATTCTAAGAAATGGAAGGGATACAAATGAAAAACGACACAAGAAGGAGAAAAATTATGATACCAGTAGAACTTTATGCGGAAATTATCGACAAGGGATCTGATATAACAAAAGAATATATGAGTTATACAGATCCCGAGAAGTTCGTTAAGCAAGCGAACGAATTAATAGGTCCACAGCCTACACATACTGAGATTGATGCTCAAGAGGCCATAATAATAAACTCTGTGGAAATGTCAGATTCAGAGAAGCTTGAACGGCTGAAGGATATAGCAGAGCAGAAAGAAGTGATTCGAGACAAAGAGTTGGAGCGCAAGCAGAAAGCTGGAGAGATTGTTGACAGACACATTGAGACAGTTGGAAGGGTTTTTCGCAAAGTTTTGCTTGCTTTGGGTACAGGAGGATTGTCACATGCGGTGGAACTTTGTGCTAGGCACATAAACAAACATCATATGTCTGATGATCAGATCATAATTGATCACTCGCTAGAAGATTGAAGTTTTTTGAAATTCAATGCGTTCCTCTCGCAAAAAAAACATCTCCTCTAATAGAACGACCGCACCATCGAGTGCGGTCGTATTTCTAAGAAAGGAGATATCTATTATGCCGATAAAGATATCACAAAGTAAGGTAATTTGTGCTTCTGACGTATTTTCACTATACGCCTTGCCTTTTTGCGATTCAACGGAACCACTAATGAATTTACAAAGTCTCGAAAGTTTTTTACAAACGCTTAATACAGAAATGAGGTGTAGATATGCCGGCTAAACGAAACAATATCAGTAGTCTTACAAAGCATTATCTGGCTGCCAGACGCCCATTCCTGAAGGAATCTTCATATGCTCATTATGTGGAGCTTGCTGAGCATTACATCGATCCATATGTAGGCAAGCTTCATTTTGAGAACTTTGACAGCAATGTTGCCTCTGAATATGTAGTAAAGCTTAAAACGTGCGGCAGAACGTCAGGGAAGGGCGGTCTTTCTGACAAGACGATCCGTGATGTTTGTTCTCTTCTCAGGAGCGTTTACTACTTTGCAGAAGAGAACGGCTATTGCCCATCAGATATCCGATTTCCAAGATTTGCCATAGCAAAACCTTCGAGAATGAAGTCACAGGTTCTCACCGAGGCTCATCAGAAGCAGCTTGAATCGTATCTTAAGGCAAATACGAGTCCTGAGAATCTTGGCATAATGCTCTGTCTTTATACAGGCATGAGGATAGGCGAGATTTGTGCACTGAAATGGTCAGACGTTGACTTTGAAAGCTGTTTGATTAATGTCAACAGGACTGTTCTTCGCATCAGGAATACAGAGATGCGTGGCAAACAGCCAAAAACTATTATCGTGACAGGAACCCCCAAAACTGAGACTTCTCAAAGATCAATCCCTGTACCCAAAGCAATCGGAAAACTTTTAAAGGCAGAAGGCAGAAAAATGCCTAGTGATTACTTTGTAACTACCTGTTCGAACCGCTTTATGGAGCCTAGGCGGTATTACGAGAAGTACAAACAAATACTGAGAAAATGTGGCATCACCACTGATTACACCTTCCATGCCCTTCGACATACCTATGCAACGCGCTGCATTGAGAGTGGCATTGATCCCAAGGTGGTCAGCGAGCTCCTGGGACATTCATCAGTAACCATCACACTCAACCGGTATGTTCATCCGACTATGGAGATGAAAAAGCGTTGTGTGGAAAGGCTTATGAGGTGATTCGTCACAAAGTACCTTACTTTAAGTTCAAATAGTAACACTCACAGATAAATTGTTAACGACATATAAAGGAGGAATTGTCTATGGAAGCAGAAAACGAAAGGCGATGTCCATATTGCGGATGCGAGTTGAGTCACGGCCAATTGTTCTGCGCTAAGTGTGGTTCAAAAGTAGAGATTCAGGATGCTCCTGTTGCTACTGGCGACAATAAGAAAAAGGGTCCGCCAGTAGTGATAATTATCGTAGCGGCTGCAGTGTTGATTGCAATTGCAGGTATAGTTACAGCAATAGTAATTTCTAATAATTCATCTCGCAAGGCAGAAGCGACTGAGACTACAGAGACCACACCTGAGCCGACTCCGACTCCGTCGCCTACGCCAACATCGTCTCCTACACCAACTCCTACACCTACGCCGGATCCGACTAAGCAACTCTATTATGTAGGCGACGTAGTAGATGTCCATACTCAGGGGATTGAGATGCTCTCAACCAGAGAATTAACTGATGGTGATGACCGATGCGTAGTGGCAGTTTTTGTTATAGTCAACGGATCTTCTGATTCAATCTTTGTGTCGAGCTTTGACTTTGATTGCTATGCGGATGGAGTTGCTTGTAGTTCTCATTATCTGTGGGGATGGGACACAGGATCATTGGAGGAATTGGCTGCAACTATTTCGCCAGGTAATGGAGCTATTGGCTATGTGTGTTTCGAAGTTCCTGACGATGCGGAAGAAATAATAATCGAATATGAATACGACTGGATTCACGGCAAGCGGCTCAAATTCGTATTTGAAGGTGACAAAATAGCTGACGACTGGGAGGAATAAACCATGGAAAATGAAGAATTAAACTCAACAACTGAAGTGCTGGAAAAGGAACAGAATATGGAAAACGAAATAGAACAGGAAGTTAAACAGGAAGAAGAAAAGAATTTTTGCATTAAGTGTGGTGCCGAGCTTGCGGCAGACCAGCTATTCTGTCCTAAATGCGGACACAAAGTTGGTGAAGTCGTTGCTGGTGAAGCACCTGCAAGTCCTGCGAAAAAGAAGAATAACATAGCACTGATAATTGGCATCATTGCTGCTGTGGTAGTTTTGGCAATCGGAGGTGTAGTTGCGTTCTTTATTATTCGCGGCAAGCAGGCGAAAAGCATTACGCTTAGTATTAAAGAACTAACTATAACCGAGGGTGAGACTCAGAAACTAGAGTTTACTATCGATCCTGATGACACGAAAGATAAAACTGTAACGTGGACATCTTCAGATGAAGCAGTAGCAACAGTAGACGATAAAGGAAAGGTTACTGCAGTGGCAGAAGGCAACTGCCAAATTACCGTCACTTCCATAAATGGAAAAACTGACATTTGCACTGTTACTGTTGAAAAGCATATTCCGGATTTTAAGGAATTGTATGCTTCTTATGACTCAAAGGATTGGTGTGATATTGCTTCAGACGGATCGTTTATGACAGTTGATACCAACCCTAATGATGACCCTGGTGACGATGTATGGGCCTACATTGATGCTTATTTAGATGCAAATGATTTTATCGAAAAAGTAAACATCGAATTAGGTTTTACTGCAGCTCTGGACGAAAAAATGGGTAAAACATCTTGGAGTATGGGACGTCAGACCCAAGAAAACGACAATTATATTGTTAGCTGGACATATCACCCGGACAAGGGTCTAGAGGTAATGTATGAGGTAAAGAGTAAATAACAAAAGTATAGGTAAGGTATATAAAGCAGAGGAATATATACTTTGGCTCAAAAGACAACCAAGGACCGCGCTGATATGCGCGGTCTGTTTATTTGGTTTCTAGAATTATCACAAATTGAATATTCAAAGTTGGACTGTTCGCAATTTGTGTTATTTGAGGAGAGCCCTCTCGCAAATAAAACATAGTGTATTAGGAAGAACAGAGAAATCCACACACCAAGAACAGAAAGCGGTGTGAATTGATCTCTGAAAATATAACAAAGAGCATATCTGGGGTGAGGAAGAAGATACTTAATTGATAAGAAACAGCTTCGGCATGTGGTTATTTGCTCAGAAACCAAGATGCGAGGAACATAAACTTTTGAAGATTTCTGGCGCTCTTACAAAAGCTTAATATTATATTTACAGCAGGTTATATTCTTGATGATAATATAATATTGTACGTATATGTCTTTTTTTAGTTACATTAAAGGAGCATGGCTATGAGTGTCTTTTTTGGAAAAATTGTAAGATTATCGAATTCATTGTATTTCCAACCATTATATCGTCGAGCTGATAATGGCAGATGGCACGAGATCGACTGGCTTGAGATTAAGATGCCATATCAATATCATCAAGCTAAAGACAATATTTTTCTTTACGTTGAAGATAATAGGTACTTATCTGAATATCAAGATTATTATGGAAACGAATATAGAGTTATTGATTTCGATGAAAACAAGGATGTTGAAGAGAACAGAGGATCTGAAGGCACTTTCTTTCCTGCAGAGTATAAATTATTGTTTGAACCTTCTCGTTTTAAGTCGCCCAGTGACTATCAGTTGTATCCGAAGTTGACAATTACTATGCCAACTGAAAACTTTGTTAGAATGCCAGATGGAATTGGAGACTTAGTTGGAGATGTTTTATTCGAAATAGAAGGATTTGAAGAGTATGTATTTGGACCTTACAAGATTATAAATCGAACTAGAGATAATGTAAAAGTTGCGTCTTTTAAACTAAAGGATAATGGATACGTTATTTACGGACGTAGAAAGCCAGACTGGTCAAAAACTGCTGTCTATACAGATACTGGGATGAAGGTTTTCTACCCATTATCTAAAGATGTAAATGAAGATGATGAAATTTGTCTTGATGTTGCAACGGATGAAATGCTTCTTGAGACTTACATTAAGTCAGCTGGAAATGAAATTGTAGTTGATGGCAAAATAAGCACTGAAAATATTAAGAAATATCTTAAGACAGAAGATACCTCTCTTTTTGTTAATTCTGATATCCCCGCCGATATTACTGAAAAAAGGCAAACAAGATTGCTTGACCTGATTGATAAGTTAACTGCGTTTCAGGAAACTAGTGAAGCTGGTAGTGGAAAACTAATACAGCAGATTATAGATAATCCTGAAAGACTCCAGAAGGTTAAATCGTATGCTTTTGTAACGAGCATGATTGATAACAAGCGAGAAGAACTACAGAGCCTTGAGGAGCAAGTAAAACAGTTAAAACAACAGATTGATTCTTCCAAAAATGAAGTCGAAAGCCGACAGAAAGAAAAACTTGAACAAGATAATCAAGAACTAGTAAACGAGATTGAAGACTTAAAGGCTAAAAGAGAAGAAATTGTCAGTCAGGTTGAAGGTTTCCGGAAGCAGCATGAGAAATTTACTGATTTAACTGAACTGGAATCAGAACTTGAATACAAACAGAAACGAATAGATGAGCTTAACTTAAAGCTAGCAACAATAAACAAGAACATAGATTCAGTATTTGACAATACTACTGAAAAGGCAATGAATATTGCTTTTGATGGGATGCTTTCAAGTAAAATGCTAGCAAAAGCTGCTGAATGGGAAGGCACTCAAAGGCAGAATGAGTATTTAGATGTTGTGAATTATCTGAAGAAAGAAATTGTACCTTTGGAAGATGAATCAGAAGGAGAAATTGTAGAAAGACTTGTGAATCGAGTAAAGCTACATAGACCAAATTATAACCATAATGAGATAGTTAATATATTAATCTGTATTGCTCAAGGTTTTATTACTGTATTCTCGGGAAAGCCGGGAACAGGAAAAACTTCAATTTGTAAGATAGTTGGAAAAGAATTAGGGTTAAGGCTTCCTAGCGCTCGAGGATTAAAGAATGGAGATTTAAATCTGGATCGCTTTGTTAATGTATCTGTTGAAAAAGGTTGGACAAATAAGAGAGATTTTATTGGGTACTATAATTCTCTGACGAGAACGTTTGATAGAAGCAATTCTCAAATGTATGATGGCCTGAAGATCCTTGATTGTGAAGCTCGTTTGGGAGAAGGTAATGGTGTAGATATGCCATTCGTTATTCTGCTTGATGAGGCTAACTTGAGTCCAATGGAATATTATTGGGCATCCTTCATGAATATTTGCGACAACCTTAAGGATAACGATGGAATTGCGTTTGGAGAGGAAGTATTTAAGATTCCTGAAAACCTTAGATTTGTAGCAACTATAAACAACGATCACACAACAGAATCACTTTCTCCAAGGCTAATTGACCGTTCTTGGATTATTACCTTGCCAGATAGTTTTTCTCCGGATGTTGCAGTATCAGTACCGGATACAGATCCTGAACCTACATCTTGGAAAGTGTTTTATAATACATTTGGCAAGGGAGGCAGTCAATTATCATCTGAAGGCAATCTAAAGCAAATATTCTCGTCTATATGTCAAGCTTTTAATGACATGGATGTTAACATTAGTAACAGGTCAGTAAGTGCAATAATTCCATATATAAATACTGCAAGTAGACTATTTGTTCCTGATGAAGACGATGCCTCTACAATTGCTTTGGACTATGCTATCTCACAGAGAATGCTCACACAAATTAATGGAAGTGGGAAAGAATACGAAGATAAGTTAAAGGTTCTCAACGATCTGTTTACTAAGAACAATTTGTTTAAATCAGAAACCGTACTTACAGGAATACTTGAACGAGGGAAAGATTTAAAGTATTTTAAGTTCTTTGCATAATGGTAGTCTGTGATGTCAGTATATAAGCTTCGTATAGATTCAGAAGATGAACGTTTCAACAGGGAGGTGCCACTGTTTATCAGTGACAGTGTTGATTCGATGCTCGCTAGAGAACATTTATCTGATGCTGAAGTATATTCTGATAAGAGCTATAGACTGACAGTGTTTGATGAAGAAACAGGTGCCGTGGTTGAATATGAGAACGTAATAATCAACGGACAGGAAATGTATGATTTAGATAACTCAAAGAGACTGTTTGAAAATTTCTTTGGCTTTGTCCGAATTAGCCTTGTTGTAGTTAAAGACGATATCTCTACAAATCTTGCGTCTCGGTTTTTGAAGGTGATGGTGAAAAAAACACTACAGAGTGAATCCATTGCTAAGATGTCCTCATATGTTTACAATCATATGCCTTACTATTTGGTGAGTGACACCGATGATTATGTATATGGAGATGTGGTAAAAGGAAATAACAAAGAGGGCGAACTGCTTGAAATTCAGCTTCATTTGCTATATAGCGTTATAAAAATATATGAAGAGAGTTTTGCGTTCTTCAAGGCAAATAGCAGATATACGACAATTCAGAATACAAGAGTTGATGATTTTGAAAAACTGCAGTTCATGTCATACAGTACCATACAGTTTATTGGGAGCCACCCTGAACTGCTTCAACAGAGTTATGGCCATGGAATAAGAGTCGGAACACGAAATGTTATTCCCACAAAAACTCTTATTTCATACAACGAGATATCGCATGATATATATGAAAACCAGGTCGTTTATGGCTTTCTGACAAAGGTTTATCGTACTTGTCTGAAGTTCAGAGACGATATTCAACAGATTATTGATAATCACATAGAGCCTTTTTCAGTTGATGATGAATATGTATCTTCAGCTTATTATTTGTTTTATGGAGCAAGAAGTGTTCTAGAGCGTCATTTAAAGGAAGTAAATATATATTGTGATAAGCTAGCCGGAATGGCGTCGGCATATAAGCAGGCAATGAATGTTGCCGATATACCCATAGATCGTATTCCTGAACCGACATCAGTTCTGCTTTCTGTACCTCAATACAGGCGTATATATGACATGATACAAGTCTGGTTTAAAAATCGGATGTTTACGCTTGAATATGAGAAATTTAGCTTCTCGATTGTCAACGCTTCGACGTTATACGAGATATATATTCTTATTAACATTACTGAAATGTTAAAATCAAAAAAATATGAATTGGTTTCACGTGACGTTATGCACTATGTTCCATATGAAAACAGTATTTTTAAAAACATAGAACGTGTAAATCATTTCGTGTTTGAAAATAACAAACAATGCATTGAGCTTTACTACGAACCGTATATAAAGGCAGGAAATACACTTGATCTGAGCGAGCCTTCAGCTAAAGTAGGTTTATATCGAAACACCACAACGACAATACGTGAAAGTGGTTCATTTGCCGGATACTATTATACTCCAGACTTTATTATCAAGATAAGCGAAAAGAATGATGCAAACGCAGAAATTGGATCAAGCGCAAAATATCGAACTGCAAAATTTATTGTGGCAGATGCTAAGCTTAAGCATTTATTTAATGTTAAAACTGAAGACGCCCCCATGCTTATATACAAGTATTTGTTTTCGCTTTCTACACTCAATGTTGAAGATAGAATAATTGGTTTAGTTGCATTTGCAGGATCAATTGGTGTTGCTGATGGAAAAAACAGAGTTATAAGTCTTTACGATTTAACTCCGCAAAATCAAGTGGATAAGAAACGACAATTCGCAAATGTTGCTTACTTTACTGGTAGTGACGATAATAAGGAAAGCCAAGATGAGCATATACATTTATTAGATACTGCAATTGGTGCTTGGCTTTGATAGTGATAGTAAATATAGTTTATTTTTGGGATACATATGGTTATTTTATATTATAGATTAACTATTTATGATTCGATTTTGTTTTATAACTCTTTCCTGATAGTTTCTGCTTCTGGGTACAGTTCAGAAACTAATTCATTAAATGATGAGAGAACCTCGTATAAATCAACTTTTATTCGATAGCTAAGCTCATTCTGTTTGTATATAGCCTGATCAAGGGCGATGTAAGCCTCGCGAACATTATCATTTAGTTTAGTGGCATCAGGATCAAGACTAGCAAAACTGAGCAAGAGCTTTTTCTGCTTTTTCCATAAGTTGGCAAAGTGATGCCGAAATATGTCGCCGAATTGATGTCAACTGATTTCAGTGATGTCATAATCGCACATTGAGCAGTCTATTTTGCAAAAGTCGCCATAACTTTGAATATCGTTGCAAAAAGTTTGTTTCGTGCTCAACAAGAAAAATTCAAGGAATCTTTACAGTCCTTATAATATAATTAATAGATAGAGGTCAAATGTACCATTATTGGGAGATATGGCAGAGTACAATTAACATCAAATAAGCATTGATTGGAGATACACAATGAGCATTAATCAAGAAACAAACGACAGAATCAAGGTTGTTGGCACTAATATTGCAGAAAAAGCGACGGTAATATGGAATGTTGCGGATATGCTCAGAGGTCCATTTAAACCTCATGAATATGGTCTTGTCATTCTGCCTATGACTGTGGTTAAGAGATTTCATGATTGTTTACTACCGACACATGATGCTGTCTTGGCTCAATATGAGAAAGTAAAGAACTTCGATGTTAAAGACGGCTTCCTCACAAAAGCTTCTGGCTATCAGTTTTACAATACCAGCAAGTTTACTTTTGATTCCTTACTTGCTGATCCTGAGAATATTGAATCTAACTTCAGAGATTATCTGAATGGCTTTTCTGCCAATGTTCAGGATGTTTTATCTAAATTTGATTTTGATAACATCATTAAGAGAATGGTTGAGAGCAACACCCTGTATCTGGTTATTAAAGAGTTTAATTCTCAAAAAGGTTATCTTGGCCCGGACAAGATCAGCGCAGTTGATTGCGGTTACATTTTTGAAGATCTTGTTAGAAGGTTTTCGGAGTCATTTGGAGAAGAAGCCGGAGCTCACTTTACAAGCCGCGACGTTATTTATCTTATGACAGATATCCTTCTTAGCGATGCTGACCTCAGCAAAAATGGTAATGTCACCGTTTATGATATGGCTATGGGAACATCTCAGATGCTTTCCTGTATGGAAGAAAGAATTCACGATTTGAATTCAGAAATGGATGTTACTTGTTTTGGTCAGGAATTCAACCCTTCTACTTTTGCTATTGCCAAAGCAGATATGATGATTAGAGGCGGAGACCCGAACAATATGCGTTTCGGTGATACTTTATCTGAAGACCAATTCAGCGGATATAAGTTTAAATACATTATTTCAAATCCCCCATTCGGTATTGACTGGAAGAGAGAACAGAAAGCCGTTGAAGCAGAAGCTGCCAAGGGTGAACTTGGACGATTTGCACCAGGTCTTCCTAAAATATCAGATGGCCAGCAGCTTTTTGTTCTTAACGGATTATCAAAGCTTGCGAACGACGGAAAGATGACAATCATTCAGAACGGTTCGCCGCTTTTTTCTGGTGATGCTGGAAGTGGTCCTTCTGAAATCCGTAGATATATGCTTGAGAATGACTGGCTTGATGCAATTATTCAGCTTTCTACGGATATGTTCATGAACACAGGTATAAGCACATATATTTGGGTTCTAAATAAGAACAAGCCGACTTATCGAGTTGGAAAAGTTCAACTTATTGATGCCTCTCATTGCGGAGAGCAACGTCGCAAGTCAATTGGCTTCAAGCGATATGACATCACTGATATTTGCCGAGAACTAATTGTTAAAGCATACGGAGAGTTTAAGAACGACGAAATCTATGGTAATAAAGAAAGTGTTTATTGCCAGAGCAAGATTTATGATAATGAAGAATTCGGATATAAGAAAATAGTAGTTGAGAGGCCAGTGCTTGGAGAAGATGGCAAACCTATGCTGAAGAAAGGAAAGCCTGTAGCAGATGCTTCAAGAAGAGATACTGAGAATGTACCATTTAATGAGGATACAGACGAATACTTCGCTCGTGAAGTTCTTCCTTATGCTCCTGATGCGTGGATTGATACCAAGAAAACGAAAATTGGCTATGAGATACCAATGACTCGCTACTTCTATGAATACCAGGAACCTGAAAAGGTCGAAGATATTATTTGTCGTATTCAGGATCTTGAAAAGAATATCCAAAATAGTCTTAATTCTCTGTTTGGGGGAGATATTTCATGAGACAGATGAAAAACAGCGGAATTGAGTGGATTGGTCAAATACCTGATAGTTGGAGAACAATCCGTTTCAAGTTTTTGCATAATGGAATGAATACAGGAGAAGCTATTGATAAAGAATACTGGACCAATGATGTAGACGATACTTTATTCTACACTGCAGGAATAAGACCTATTAGAACAAATTACTCAGAGTTTCCCACGTGGAAATACACTAAGGAATCTGATTTGTTATTAGCACGAAATGGCATACCGTATGTTTATAATCCTACGGCAAATGCTTGTTATACAGATCATATCATACGCGCAGATATGATAAAGGGAGTAAATAAACGCTATATTAAATATGGATTACAACAAAGCATAAATAGAGTTGTTGTTGATTCCGTTAGCATAACCACTTGGTCTGCATCTTTATGGAATGAACAAGTTATTCCATATCCGCCTATTGATGAACAACAGATCATCTCAACTTTTATGGACAACCAATGTTTCCTAATAGATAGTATTATTGAGAAGACCCAGAAGTCGATTGAGGAATACAAAAAGTTAAAAGAAGCTATTATAACTCAAGCAGTCACTAAAGGTGTACGTGGTGACAGGCCAATGAAGGATTCCGGTATAGAGTGGATTGGAAAGATACCTAAGGAGTGGGAAGTTACAAGGATTAAGAATATTTTTTCTTTACGAGATGAGAGGAATTCACTCCCGCTCGAAGAAGTGAATCTTATTTCGTTGTATACAGATAAGGGAGTATTACAACATAGTGATATTGAAAAGACCACTGGTAATAAGGCATCTAATGCAGATGGATATAAGTTGGTTTATGAAAATGATATTGTTGTTAATATCATTCTATGCTGGATGGGCGCTATAGGTCGTTCGGCATATAATGGAGTAACAAGTCCTGCATATGATATTTATGTTCCATCTGACATAATCGAATGCGAATACTATCATCACTATTTCAGAACATCTGGATTCAGTGGTGACTGCTTTAAACGTGGGCGCGGAATAATGCTTATGCGATGGCGTACATACTCCGATCAGTTTCGAGATATTCATGTGGCTTGTCCACCAATCGAGGAGCAGCGAGAAATACTTGCCTATCTAAACCTAAAGTGCACTGAAATCGACGCCCTCATCACTAAGAAAGAGCAATTAATTACTGAACTTGAGAACTATAAGAAATCTATGATTTACGAATATGTCACTGGTAAGAAAGAGGTGACAAGATGACTCGAGAAATGAAGAATAGCGGCGTTGAATGGATTGGTGAAATACCTCTAGATTGGAATACTATATTTGCTTTTCAATGTTTTGAACAAGTTAAAAATAAAAATACGGGAATGATCGAGTCAAATCTTCTTTCATTAAGTTATGGACAGATAAAACACAAGAGTATTGATACTGTTGAAGGACTACTCCCGGATAGCTTTGAAACATACAATGTGATCGAAGAGGATGATATTGTACTAAGATTAACTGATTTACAAAATGACCATAAAAGTTTAAGGGTCGGGCTTTCAAATGAAAAAGGAATTATTACGTCTGCATATTTAACTCTTAGAAATAAGAGCGCTAATGTCACTAAGTATCTATATTATTATCTTCATTCCTTTGATTTAGCTAAGGGTTTTTATGGCATGGGTTCCGGTGTTAGACAAGGACTAAACTGGGATGAATTAAAACACCTTATCATATTAAAACCAAATGTGCATGAACAGGAACACATAGTCTCACATATTGATTGCCAATGCTATTACATTGACAGCATTATAGAAAAAACCAAAGCATCTATTGAAGAATACAATAAACTGAAGCAGGCGATAATTACGCAGGCTGTTACAAAAGGCGTGCGCGGTAACAGACCTTTACAGGAAAGTGGTGTTGTTTGGATAGGTAAGATTCCTGAAGACTGGTTGGCGTTGAAGTTTAAGTATGTTGCAACTGTAAAGGCTAATCTTGTTCATCCAAGTGATTTTGCTAATTATCCTCAGATAGCTCCCGATAACATTGAAAAAGGTACGTCTAAACTACTTGACTATAAAACTGTTAGAGAAGTTGGTGTAGAAAGTGATAATCATTTATTTTTCAAAGGACAGATAATTTATTCTAAGATTCGTCCTATTCTTAACAAAGTGATTATCGCCCCTTTTGACGGCTTATGTAGCGCAGATATGTATCCGATAGAAACTACAATTAATAAACGGTATCTCGTCTACATGATGCTTTCAGATGTTTTTCTGTCACAAGTTAAGTTGGTAACAGAAGACAGGGTTAAGATGCCAAAAATAAATCAGGAAGAACTAGGGCAAATAAGAATTTGTTTGCCTCAAGAAGATGAACAAGCTGAGATAGTTGAATACCTTGATTCCAAAATACAGAACATAAATCATTTAATTGAATGCAAAGAAAAACTTTTATCTGATTTGGAATCCTATAAGAAATCTATGATTTACGAATACATCACAGGCAAAAAGGAGGCATAAATTATGAGCGGAAAAGATAAGTATGTTGAACCGTCAGATTATATTCCGAAAGACATCCGCCAAAAATATGGCTTAGGTGAATATACAGAAGATGGCAACAAGAAATCTGCTTCTGTAACCGAAAAAATGGTTACCACCGAAAAACGTTTTGAATCAGACATAGAGACATCTTTTCTTTCTACAAGTGGCGGATACACTCATAATAACGATACATACGATGCGAAATTAGGTTTGTTTGCCGACACTTTAATTCGGTTTGTTAAATCTACTCAACCTAAAGAATGGACTCGATTCGAGTCTCAGAATGCAGTAGATCCCGAGAGAAAGTTCTGTAACGCTTTCAATACGGCATGTGATATGGATGGCCTTATTTCTGTTCTTCGTCATGGCTTTAAGCATAGAGGGATATCTTTCAAGGTGTGCTATTTTAAGCCTGAATCCAGTCTTAATCAAACGGCCCTTGAATTGTATGAGAAGAATGAGATTACTTGTAATCGTCAGTGGTACTATTCTGTTGATACCAACAACTCAGTTGATATGGTTATTGCAGTTAATGGTATACCGGTGTTTGCATTCGAACTCAAGAACCAATACACGGGCCAAAATGTTGATAACGCTAAGCGCCAATGGATGTATGACCGAGATTCTCGAGAGATTTGTTTTCAGTTCAATAAGAGAATTCTAGGATATTTCTGCGTAGATCAGCTTGAAGTCTGGATGGCAACGAAGCTCGCTGGAAAAGATACTTTCTTCCTTCCGTTTAATCAGGGATCAAACGGTGCAGGTAATGACGGTGGCAAGGGCAACCCTGCCAATCCCGAAGGATACCCGACAGCATATCTTTGGGAATATGTATTTCAAAAAGACAGCATGATGGATATTCTGCAAAAGTTCATTCATTTGCAGGTCTTAGAAGATAAGAAACTGATGCCTGATGGGTCTGAAAAGATTACTAAGAAAAAGACATTAATCTTCCCCAGATACCATCAGCTCGATGTAGTTCGTAAATTGATTGCTGATGTCTCTGAGAATGGTTCTGGTGTTAATTATCTTATTCAGCATAGTGCAGGTTCTGGAAAGTCAAATTCAATAGCTTGGACTGCATATCGTTTGGCATCTCTTCACGACGAAGATAACAATGCCATATTCCGTAGCGTAATCGTTGTTACTGACCGTACAGTACTTGATGCACAGCTTCAGGCAACAATCTCTGGATTTGACCATACATTGGGTTCTGTTGAACCTATTGGCGAAGATAAGAACTCTAAGGATCTACGTGATGCAATTAACAACGGTGCAAGGATAATTGTTACTACACTTCAGAAGTTCCCGGTCATTTATCAAGAAGTCGACAAGGTATCAGGAAGAAATTTTGCAATTATAGTTGACGAGGCTCACTCATCTCAGACAGGAACGTCTGCGTTAAAACTTAAGGCTGCACTCGCAGATACTGAAGAAGCTTTGAGAGAATATGCAGAGATTGAAGGCAAGGCAGAAGATGAAATCGACAGAAATGACAAACTGATTCAGGAAATGATTACCCATGGTAAGCATCCAAACCTGTCATTCTTTGCCTTTACAGCAACACCTAAGGCTCCTACACTTGAAATGTTCGGAACTCCTTATCTGGATGGCACTTTCCATCCGTTCCATATTTACAGCATGCGTCAGGCTATTGAAGAGGGTTTTATCTTAGATGTTCTTCAGAACTATATGACATACGACACTTGTTTTAAGATAGCTAAGAATACTTCTGAGAATCCTGAACTTCCTGAGAGCCGTGCTACGAAGATAATCAAAAAGTATGAGAAGCTGCATCCATATAACATTAGTCAGAAGTCTCAGATTATCGTAGAGACATTCAGAGAGACTACCCGTCATAAGATTGGTGGTAGGGGAAAGATGATGGTTGTTACCGATTCCAGATTAGCAGCCGTAAGGTATTTCCATGAAATTAAGAGATATATAGAAGAGCAGAATTATACTGATATGGATGTCCTTACTGCTTTCTCAGGCACTGTACAGGACGGAGACAATGAATATACCGAGTCCGGATTGAATGTCAGAAAAGATGGCAGCCATATATCTGAGAATCAGACTAAAGCCGAGTTCCATGACAATTTTAATGTTTTGGTAGTTGCTGAGAAGTATCAGACTGGATTTGACGAGCCTCTTCTTCACACGATGATTGTCGATAAGAAGCTTAAAAACGTTAAAGCAGTTCAGACTTTATCGAGACTAAATAGAACATATCCGGGTAAGATTGATACCTTTGTTTTAGATTTTGCCAATAAGAAAGAGGATATATTGGAAGCATTCCAACCCTTTTATCAGGAGACAAGCCTTGATCAAGAGGTTAATGTTGATCTTATCTACCAGACAGAAAGAGAACTGCTGGATTTTGCAATTTACAATGACGATGACATAGCTTCATTCTTTGAAATATGGAATAAACCTGGCAAGCAGGATGATACCGCTATGGGCAAAATGACGAGCGCTCTGAAGCCCGTTGCTGATCGATATAATTTGAAGAATCCAGAAGAACGTTATCAGTTCCGCAGATTGTGCAGAAAACTTATCAGGTGGTATGGTTATCTGACACAAGTAGTTCGAATGTTTGATGCAGACATGCACAAGGAATACCTGTTCCTTAGTTTTCTTATTGATCTATTACCAGCTGAAAAGGAAGATCCGGTTGACCTTGATGGAAAACTAAGGTTGGAGTACTACAAACTTCAGAAGACTTTCGAAGGCGCGATTCAGTTAGAGAACAAAGATGGTGTATATATTCCTGTAAATAAGAAAGGGCCTCAGGGCAAACAGCAGAAAAGCACCTTGGACGAGATTCTCGAGAAGATTAACGAGAAATATAAGGGCAACTTCACCGAAGCTGACAAAGTAATCATTAGTGCTTTACATGATCGATTGGCTAAGGATGAAAAACTTGCTAGTTCTGCAAAATCCACAGACCCAAGGATATTCACAGAGAGCATTTTCCCGAATGCGTTTGGAAAGGCAGCTATGGATAGTTACACAGAGTCACAGGAAAGCTATTCATCGCTCTTTGAAGATAAGGCAAAGTATAATGCAATTATGAGCGCATTAGCAGGAATGATATATAGGGAATTGAGAACTGAACGATAGAGTCAGGAGATAGTTATGAAAAAGTGGAACAAACAAGAAAAGAAACATATATCAAATGCCAATAAATCTTCACGATATAGATCGCTAGCGCCAACGAGCGATATTGAAAATGCCTCGGAGTATATTTCTGCATTATCATGGGCTGTTAGTCAAAAAGAAATTCACAACATAGCAATTTCTGGACCATACGGATCAGGAAAGAGTAGTGTTATTAATGCTTTTTTGAATAATTATCCTAAGAAAAAAGTTTTGCGGATTTCATTGGCAGCTTTCAAGTTTGTTGATGATAAGAACGAAGACTTATTGTGCAATCAGACCAAAAGGCTTGAGGAAGAAATACTTAAGCAGATTTTTTATTCTGTTTCTTCAAAAAGAATACCTAAAAGCAGATACCGCAGAATATCAAAAGTTAAGTGGCGTAGTACAATTGTTCCTTCTATCGTATTTGTGTTAATGCTGTCTTCTCTGTTATATTTTTTTCAATATGAGCGCATATCCGAATTGATCAACAGAACAAATGAAAACTTGGGTGCTTTGTCTTGGGTGGTTTTCTTATTTGCAGCTTGTTTGTTAATGTTGTTGTCAAGTTTGATAGTAAAATGGGTTAAGGAAAACGGAAAAGTCCGTGAAGTAAATGTTCTTGATAAAACAGGGTTCATTTTTGAGGGGTTTGATGAAAAATCTGTGTTTAATAAATACATGGATGAGATAGTCTATTTTTTTGAAAATACAAAAACTGAAATAGTTGTTATTGAAGACTTAGATAGATATGAAAATTCCGCAATTTTTTCTGAATTAAGAAACCTTAATTCTATTTTAAATAATAATGAGAAGATTGATGGACGAATAAAGTTTATCTATGCAATAAGAGATAATTTATTCACAGATTCAAAAGAGAGAACGAAGTTTTTTGAATTTATTATTCCGATTGTTTCTGTTGTTAGTTCTTCAAATTCAAATGAAATACTGCGAGAATTATTGAGATTCAACATCACTAAAGATAAAAGTAATCTCTATGACATTAGTGGACATTTTATTACAATGATTTCTCCATATATTAATGATATGAGAGATGCTATTTGTATTTGCAATGAGTTCATCATCTTCAAAAATACGCTTAAAGGCAACCAAAAACTGGACTTAAATGACGAAAAAATGTTTGCGTTAATGGTTTTTAAGAATCTATTCCCTAGAGATTTCTCGGATTTAGAAGATGAAGTAGAAGACAGTATAGTAAGAAAAGCCTTTTCAAATAAACAGGAATTGATAAATAAAAAGAGTTTGTATTTAGAAGAAAAACATTTAATTGAAGAAAAAACATTAAAAGAAATAAAATCTGAAAGCTTAATATCGATCAAAGACTTAAAACTAGCATTGTTATTTGCGTTAGGGGAATCGCATGAACTTGCAAATCGAATTGTGATTAATGGAACCTCATATCAATTAAGAAATATGCTTAGTGATTCTTTTGACGCTAATAATCTGAAGGGAAAACAATTACTTATATGTTTTCCTTCTGGTAGCTCACGGCAGATTTCTAATGCAGAAAACATAGTTGCTACTAACGGGAACTACTTTGAGAGAATAGAGCGTATACGCAATGGGCTTGATAATTGTATTGATTCTACATATCAGAGAATTGCTGAGATTGATCGTGAAATAGGCGAAATACATTCTTGGTCTATGAAGAAAGCAATAGATTTCATAGGCGTTAGTTTCTTGGACGAAGCGGTACTAAGCAATC
>JAEEGK010004868.1_pt1 | contig 32698 bp, 18 predicted proteins | sample 8958771 | NCBI WGS metagenome assembly JAEEGK01 (sample SAMN16246547, study PRJNA631951) | gut metagenome | biome: gut microbiome; feature: rumen; material: SC-attached | host: Bos | place: Iran: Karaj | collected 2018-10 | reverse complement strand
TTTTTATTATTAATATTATTATTATTATTAATGTTATTATTATTCTTTATATTATTATTATTATTAATATTATTATTATTATTGCCTTCTTGTAATTTTTGATTGTTTTCATTTAAAATGTTATTTTCTTTTTTATTGTTTTTTATACTACAATTATTAAGTGAATCTATTTTTGTATCAGTAAAATAATTCTCCAAATTTTCCAAGGCATTTTTTATCTTTTTTTTATTTTTTTCAAATAATTCTTCTTTTGAATGATTTCTATTTTTATTATTATCAATATTATTCTCCTTTATTACATTTTTACTTTTTTTATCATCTAATTGTTCATTGTTTTTTTCTGTTTTGTTTATTTCATATGTATTATTTTCACTAGAATTAATTACATATTTAATATTATTATCATTTACTTCCAAATTATCATTTTCAGTATTTAATTTATTCTTCTCATAATTATTTTCACTTTCTTCTTTATTTTCTTCATAATTATTTTCACTTTCTAATTTATTATCATAATTATTTTCAGTATCTAATTTATTGTTCTCATAATTATTATTTTCATTTTTATGGTTATTAATGTCATTTTCATCAGAAATATCATTTTTTTCAATTTCTATAGTTTGATTATTATTATCATCATCATCAATTAAATTTAAACTTTCTTTTTTATCCTCTTTAACATTTTGTCCAATAGTTTTAGTACTTTTTCTCATTTGTAAAGTTCTTAAACTTTCATCATTTTCATTTTCTTCTTCTTTAATAGTAGAATTTTTAAAAATATTTATTTTATTATTTTCATTTTCATCAAAGACTCTAACTCTTTCATCATCAAAACCTTCATTATCATTATTCAAACTAGAATTAGTATTTTCTCTATTATTATAACTTTCTGTATTTAAATTAAATGATCTTTTATTATCTTCTTCTATATTATTATTTGAATTTCTATTATATGAATCTGAATAGTTATCTATTATATTATTTTCTTCATTATTTATTATATTTTCATTATTATTAATTACATAATTTTCTGAATTTAATATTTCACTTTCTGCATTATTTGATTCAAAATTTTCAATATTTATACTTTCTTTATTATTTACATTATTCTTGCCATCTTCATTATTTTCTTTTAATTCTTCAGTAATATTTTTATTAAATATTTTATTTGAATCTGAAACTTCTTCATTTTTACTGTTGAATATCGAATCATTTGAAACAATTATTAATTTATTATATTGTTTATCTTTATTAGGTGAAATTTCTTTATTACTATTATTTATTTTTTTTGTAAAATTATCTGAACCTGAAAGAGAAAATAAATTTTTTTCATCTTCTTCATTATTATTATTATATCTCATATTTGGTATTTTATTACCTGAATTTTTATTATCATCTTGATCTATTTTTTTTTCGCTACTTATACTATAAACAACAACTTTTGAGTTTTGTAAATTTAAAGAGCCATCTTGATTTCTACTTTCATTATTTTTTTTATTTGATAATTCAAAATTAAAATCTATATTTTTTCCTTGATCATCATATTTATTATTTTGTTTTTTTTTATTTTTCTTTGGTTCAAATTTATATTTTTTATTCTCATTTATTTTCTTATTATTCTTAATTTCTATTTCTTGACTATGATCTAAATTCCCACTTATTTCAATTGATAATTGATCTAATTTCTCAATTATTTTTGAATTTATATTTTCATTATCATCTACATTAATACTACTCATATTATTGTTGTAAATATTCATGTAATTTTTTTCTTTTTCAATTTTATACTTTTTAACATTATTTTCTTTGTTTTTATTATTTATTTTTTTATTTTCTTTATCATGTTTTTTAATATTTGAAATTTTATTATATTTCATTTCTTTTTCATAAAATTTTTTAATTTTATTGTCATAAGTATCTTCATTATTTTGATAATCATTATTATTTTCATCATCTTCAAAATTAAGAACTAATTTTTCTATTTCTCTTTTTTTTTGTTTAGCTTTTATTTTCCCAATCATATTTAAAGGTCTAATATTATCAATAAAACTTTGACTTTTTAAATTCTTTTTGCTAGGATTACTATAATATGAATTTCCAGAAGTATTTATTTTATTATTATAAACATTACTATAACTTAAATTTCTTCCTTTACTAAAAGGTATATCACTTGTTCCATAGTTTAAACGTTCTAAATAAATTTCTTTATATGATGTTTTATTTCTTATTCTTTTTATTGTTCCATCTCCGTTTTGAATGAAAGATAAAGAATTATTATTAGAAGAATTTAAAGAATGAGGTTCGGTATATGTTCTTATTTTTTTCCCTTTTCTTATATCTTTTACTATTTTTATCCTATCAACTCCTTCCATACTTATTTATTTAATTTTAAAATTCAAAAAATAATCAAACTATTCAAATTAAATTATTTATTATTCTATTCTTTAGAAAGAAGAAAAAGAATTTAAGTGTTTAAATAAATATTAAATAATAAAACCAGAGAGAAAGAATATTATATTAAATAAAAAGGTATTTAACAATTTAAAAAAAAAATTCATTCTAAATTTTCTGAAAAAATCGAAAAAAAATCATTTAGAAAAAAAATTCTTATTTTTTATTTTCTGGATTATATTCTTTACTATTAAAAAATAAATAAAACAATCCTTAATTTAAATAATATTTAAGTGAAAATATATTAATAAAAAATTTCATCTAGCAATTTTTCATTAATTAACTGAGTAATTCCAGGAATTTTAATAATAAAAACTATTCCACTTTTATATTTAGGAAAAGAAAAAACCATAGAATACTCATGAATGATTTCTTTGATTAAATCCAACAAATCACAATAATTTAAAAAAAATTTTATTAAAAATTGAGCAAATATCAAATATCCATCTAAATTTTCTTCATTTAAAAACTGTTTAATCTTATTTATCAAATAACATTGACAAAATTCCTTTGATGAATATTCAAAATAGAATTTATGTTTAATAAAACCAATGAATAAATACAAATAAGAAATAATTTGATTGATTGTTTTATTTTTATTAACATTTTGAAGAGCTTTTAAAAGAGAAAGAAGAATATATTTTCCATTTATAGTTTTTGAATAGAAATGAAAAGAAATAGTTATAATTTTTTCAATTAATTCATCAAAAGTTAAAACAAAGATATCTCTGGGAACGAATTCAGTTTTATAACTAGCTTTAAATGTATGAAAATCTACGAAATCAATATTTAAATCAAGGAAAGGTTTCAAAAATTGCTCATCATTAATAACAATATCAATAAATATTTTATTTCCTAAAAAACTCAGATTACAAGAATTATTTGAGTTTTTAAAAAAAGGAATGTCATTTGGTTTAATTTCATTGAAAAACTTTTATATAATGTTCAAAGAATTTTCATTATTAATATAAAAACTAAATGTTATAACAAACATTGCATTATTTACATAAGAATTAGATTGAGTAATATATTTATGATATACTTCTTTATTTTTGATGTTTCATTTAACTATTTTTTTTCTTAAAATAAGATAAGCATTATAGTTGTAAAAATATAAACAATAATAATAAGGTTAAATGATTATGAAACAATTCAAAATAAAAAAGAACAATTTAAAATTAGGATTAATGAAGTTTTCACTTGGTTAATCAAAAATTTAATATTTAAAATCGATTAAAAATATTCAAATTTTAATATTTTATATTATTTAAAAAAATAAAAAATAAAAAGGAGAAAAAGAGCTTGCAAATAAATATTAATGATTAATTATTTTTAGAAAAAATAATTAATTATTATGGTAAATTTCTTATTTAAATTTTATTAATTATAAAATATCTCCTCTCATATCAATTCATCAATACTTAAAAAATAAAAAAAATAATAAAAATCCTAAAATAAACGAAACAAAAAACCAATTCCAAAAAAACAAAAAACAAAATTCAAAAAAAACCACTTAAACCAATTATTAACAATTTTAAAAAATATACAAAAATAATTAAAAAAAAAATAAAAAAACTTCAAAAAAAAAAATGTTTTCCACTCCAAAATATTCTTTTATCTTATCATCAATAGGTCTCTTAGGAATAAATACCTTCCTATCATATATAAACCCTCCATCTCTTCCAGTTTCCTTCCACACTCGTCAATCAGATCCCTTTCTCAGAAGTAAGAACTGTGTTCCATTAAAAAGTAACAAAATATGTATATTTTCAGGAAATGCAAATCGTCCTCTTTCAGAGGAAGTAGCAAAAGATTTAGGTCTTTCCTTATCAAAAAGTATTTCTACCAATTACGCAGATGGTGAATGTAACATCCACCTCTTGGAAAGTGTACGTGGAAAGGATTGTTATATAATTCAACCGACTTCAACACCAGTAAATGAGAGTTTAATGGAATTACTATTAACAATTGGTACAATGCGGAGAGCAAATGCAAAAAGAATAACAGCAGTAATACCATATTATGGTTATGGTAGAGCAGATAGAAAAGAAAAGAAATTAACATCTATTTCAGCGGCTGATGTAGCAAAATTATTAGAAGCTGTTGGTGTTGATCGATGTATGTGTGTAGATTTACATACTGGACAAATACAAGGTTTCTTTGAACCTAGTATTGCAGTTGATAATTTAGAAGCAGTACCTCTTATGGTAAAATACCTAATAAAAAAACGTATGATTCCTGATTATAATAAATTAATGATTGTATCACCTGATCATGGAGGAGTTTTTCGTGCTAAAGCATTTGCAAAGTTACTTATGAAAAAATCAGGTGCAAAAAATATTGGAACTACAATGATAATTAAACATAGATCACGTCCTAATGAAGTTGATAAAATGGATTTAGTTGGTGATGTCAAAGGATGTGATTGTATTATTGTTGATGATATGATTGATACAGGCACTACTCTTTGCTTAGCAGCAAAATGCTTAAAGGATCATGGAGCTAATAATGTCTTCTCTTTTGCTACTCATGGATTATTTAATGGAATGGCTATTGAAAAAATTCATAATAGTGTTTTAAAAAAAGTTATTGTTACTAATACTATTCCTAGTCATGAAAAAAAATCAGATAAAATTGAAAGAATTTCTATTGCTTTGCTTATTGCTGAAGCTATTAGAAGAATTCAAAATAATGAATCTATGACCGAATTGTATGAATAAAATCGAGTTTTTTTAAATTTTTATTTTTTTAGTTTATTATTTTTTTTTTTTGCTTTTATTTTTATGAGTTTTTGTTTGTTTTTAGCTTAAATTTTCATCTTAAAATGATGATATTTATTTTTAATATTTTTTTGATGTATGATAATAAAGTTATTTCGTTTATGTTTAATATTTTTGAAATTAAAATAGTATAGATATTTAAATTTTTTTTTTTACATTTTATATAATCTTTCACTTACTTTTTAAAGTCTATAATATTTATTAAAAATATATTTGAGATTCCCTAACCTGATTTTCTAATGGAACAATTTTTTTATATTCATATTATTAATTTAAAAGATAATTATTTTTTGATTTTTTAAACAAAAAAAATTTCTAAAAATTATTTTATTAAACATAAATTAATTTATATGAAAAGTTTAAGTGATATTCCAAACTCTTTAATCTGTATTCAAGCTTTAGATAAAAATATAAAATATAATTTACCATCAAATAATACATCAAGTATAAACCAATTAAATCCAACAAATTCAGGTTCATTTACATCATCAAATTTAATGAAATCTAATTTAAGGACAAGACATAAAGGAAGCATTTTTGGCAATTTTTTTAAAAATGAAAAAAATTCTCCTCAAAATAAAGTTCATGGTTTTCATTCGATTAAAAAAAATTTTGAAAAAGAAATATTAACAAAATATCGTGCTAAAATACATTTAAAAAATTATAAAAAAAAGGATAATGAAAATAATTTTGAACCAAAAAAAATGATGAGTCCTCAATTTGTTTTAAAATTATTAGATGATATAGAAAAAAAAACTCTTGAAGGACAATCATTACATAAAATATATAAAATTCATTCAATAATTTCAATATTAATTATAATAAATTTAATTTGTAGTTTTATTGATAATATTGTAAATAAAGAAAAATCATATTCTTATTTACAAAAAATATTAAAAAAAGAACCTTTATTTAATATTGCATTAAAAGAATTAAAAAATAGAAAATTAACAAATATTGAAAATTTTTTTAGAATCATATCAATAATTACAGCTATTCTAAATTTTATTTTATTAACAATAAAAGAATATTTTATTCAAAAATATAATATAAAATTTCAGAATTTAACAAGAAGATTAGCAATATATTTAGTATGTTCATTTTGTTTTCCTGCAAAAATAAATCCAATATATATAATCCAACAAAATGATTGTATATACCCAGTTTTTCTAGTGGATATATATTTTTTATTAAATATTTCTAAATTTTATATTTTAAGTTATATAAATATAGGTAATACTAGATATGGTACTTTATTAACTCAATCTATATGCAGAAGTTATTCAGTTAAACCTGGACATTTATTTTCTATTAGAGCAAGAATTCTAGATAATCCTTTTATATATATTTTAACTCTTTATTTTATTTTTTCTATTATTACTGTTTTTATTTTAAGAACTTTTGAATTTGGTACTTTTATGACTTTTAAAAGTATAAAAGAAAATAATGAAATTAGTTTCAGATCTCCTATTAATGTTTTTTGGTTTATATATGTTATTTCTTTTGGAATTGCTTTTGGAGATTATTATCCAAAAACTATTTTATCAAGATTCTTAATTTTTGGTTTAATAACATTATTACTTGTTATTATTTCTTTTTTTCTGAAAAAAATTATGACATTTACTATGATGAGTGAAAATGAAAAAAAAGCATATTTAAAAATGAAAAAATTATATTCTCCTGAAAATAATGAATATAAAGCTGTAAATGTACTATTATTTTTATTAAAAATCAGAGAATGTAAATTATTATTAAATAAAGAAGAAAATAAAGAATCAAAATCTTTTTTACTTAAAAAACTTTCAATATATATTTTAATGTTAAATAGACATATTAAAAATTTTGAAAATAATTATAAAATTGCAGATGCTTTCACAATTCCAGTAGATGATTTATTAAAAACAGTAGAAAAAAAAATTCATGAAAATTTATTAAACTTTGAAAATTCTTTTGATAAATTAGAAAAAATAAATAATGATTTAAATGATTTAAAAGATTTGCAATATAAAATTAATGATAATTTACTAGAAATATTAAATTATGAAAAAATTATAGGTAATTATATAATTGAAGCAAATAATCAAGGAATTCTTACAAAAATTAAAAAAAAAATGTCAAAAAATGAAATTCATAGAAGAAAGTCTAGAGATATAACTTTAAATAATGAAACAATAGTAAAGAAATTGTCACAAAATTTAAATCTAAGTGTATTAGATAAAAAATTATTTATAAAACCTCCTCCTTTAAAAAAAAAAAGAAATCCAAAATATTCTTCTGAACAAATAAGAATTAATAAAGAAAATATTTTAAGTCATTTAACTTTTGTACATTCATCTAAAATACCTAAAAAAAAAGATAGTTTTTTTAAAAAACATTTTTTAGAATCTGATAATTATTGAGATGAAAATAATGAATATCATAAAATTAAAATTGATATTGATATGATATGAATTGTTCAAAAAAATTATGATTAATAAATAATTAAATGTAATTTTTTATTTAATAATACATTAAATGACTGAGATGAAAAATCTTCACAATAAATTTTGTCTTTGGTAATTTAAATTATTATAAATTTCCTTGTTTAATTTTGAAATTCTTTTTATGATATTAGAATATTTTTTTTCTAGGTTTGAATATTAATTAAAAGTTAGTTTGTTTAGAATTATAAAATTTAATCTTTTTTTAAATATTAATTGATATACTTTATAGAAATATTAAACCCATAGTTTTTAAATTAATAAAAATATAAATTATATATAATTAATAAAATTGTTATATCTATTTATGCACAAATCAACAAATATTAATTCCTAAATTTTTTATTTACAACATATATCGAAGATATGCTTTATAGAAAATTTAGAAAAATTATTTTTTCTCTTTCTTCTTTTTAATAATATCATCTACATAATTTTTACCTTTTTCATAAATAACTTTTTTAACTTTAACAAACTTTTTAAAAACGCTCAATCTAGGTCTTCCCTTAACCTTTTTTAACTCCTTTTTAATATCAGAGTGGATTTTTTCATTTAAACCAAGGAAAAAATTTTTATAAGAAAAATTATTTTTTTCATTATCTTTTTTATCATTATCAAATTTATTTAAATTATGTGAAAATTGACATCTATTACCATACATACAATAACCTTTATCAAAAAAATTAACACAAGGTCTTTTTTTATATCCACTTTTTTTACATTGATTTTCTCTTAAATTTTCTCTTCCATGTGCAAAGATACATGCTTCACCAAATTTACATCTTCCATTTATTTCATAAAATTTACACAATTCTGTTCTAAATTTCATTTGGTTTTCTTTTTCAGTCTTTTCTTCTTCTTCTTTTTTTTCATTTGTAAAATAATCATCTTCAAATTTGTTTGAAAATTTTTTATTCACTCTTGAATTATTTATTTGAATGTCATTTTCAAATTTTTGTAAATTTTCAATGTTTTTAAAAGGAGTTTTTTGGTTTATTTTTGGGAATCTTTTTAAAAAATTGGCGTTCGTAATCATGTTTTTAATACGCGTTTGATTAATGTTAAAAAAAAATTATTTTTTTATAAATATTAATTTAAATAATTGTTTTTTTTCTTGTTGAAAGTAATCTCAAATAATTAACTCTTTTTATGTTATATAAATCAATCAATGAGTTATAGAAAAAAATTTAAATAAGTTTTAATATAATATATTATATGATAATTCATTATTTTTTATTTTTATCAATATCATAATAAGTATTAATGTTTTATTCATTTTTATTTAAAAAAGAAAAAAAAATGGATAAAGAAATAAAAGCATATGAATATGAAATTCAAAAAATAAACAATATAAATGTAAATATAGATATAAATGAATTAGAAAATAAAATTTTTAATTTTTTCTTATCACATAATTTCCAAAATACAACATTTAGAGTAGCAGGAGGATGGGTTCGAGATAAATTATTAGGAAAAAATAGTGAAGATATAGATATAACATTAGATAATATTTCAGGTCAAGAATACATTTCAAATTTAAAAAAAGAAAATATAGAATTTAAAGAAATTAAAAATTCAAATTTAAAATCATCTCATCTTCAAACAGCAACAATAGAAATATTTAATAAAACAATAGATATAGTAAATTTAAGAAAAGAAATTTATCATGAAAAAAATAGAGTTCCTGAAATTTCATTAGGAAATCCAATTGATGATTCTTATAGAAGAGATATAACAATAAATTGTTGTTATTATAATTTAAATACTAAACAAGTTGAAGACTTTACTAATAAAGGAATTGAAGATTTAAAAAATTCTTTAATTAGAATGCCTAAAGATGCCAGTATATCTTTTAATGAAGATCCATTAAGAATGTTAAGAGTTATTAGATTTGCTACTAGATTTCAATTTAAATTAGATAATAATATTATTGAGAATATTAATAAAGATTTTTTTATTAAATTATTTTGTGAAGTTTTATCTAATGAAAGAATTGAAAAAGAATTAAGTTTAATGATTGAAGATCTAAATGCTTATGCAAGTGTTTATTTATTATTTAAATTTAATTTAATTAAAAATTGTTTCAAATTTGATGAAGGGAAAAATGAAGATTTTATAAAATGTGTTAATATGATGATTTGTGGAAATTATTTAGATAAAAAATTCGGAGATAATTATAATAAAATTAATAGGAAAATTTTAAATTATGCTTTATTAACTTCACCTTTTAAAATTTATTCTAGAAAAATTAAAAAAAACAATGAAATAGGAAGTAAAATTATTTTAAATCAAATACTTAAAATTCCTAACAATGAAGTTAATGATATTATATTTATTATAGAAAATTCAAATACTATAAAAGCTTTAGTAAATGAAACAAATCAATTTGAAAGATTAAAAGTTGGATTAATATTTAGAAATATAAAAGAAAAATATATTAAAAAAATAATAATTGTATCAATATGTGAAGAATTTATTGAAAATAATAATTATTCTAATAATATTATTGAAAAAATAGAAGAAGAAAAATTTAACATCGTTCTTCAAAAATATGAAATTTTTTATAAATATTTAATTGATGAACATCTTGACAAAATAAGTGAAATAAAACCAATATTAAATGGAAAAGATATTAAAAAAGATTTAAATATTACTGATGGAAAACTAATTGGATCTTATTTATCAAAATTAATTGAAGAACAAATAAAAAATCCAAATTTAACAAAAGAAGAAGCTATTAATTATTTGAAAAATATAAATAATTAAAATATATATAATATATAAATTAAATTAAATTATATTTTTAATATAAATTTCTGAATTTTTAAAGATTGCTGAATATAAATAATAATAGTAACTTATAATAATTATAATTTTCTAATGATTATTTATTATTAGTTTATATCTATTATAACATATAACTTTTATATAAATTATAATGAAAAAAAATTAAAGTAATTTGTTTTTTCCTTCATTTCCATAAATCAAATTCTCATAAACAAAAATGATAAAAAACAATTTATTATAACTGCCTTTAAATTAACCTTTTTTTTATTCTTAATAAAAATAAAACTTTTAAAATAAAATTTCAATTTCATATTTTTCCATTATACATTAATGGTGGTTTTTAAATACAAAAACCTTAAAAAAACTATTAAAATGAAAAGAATTCAAAATTCTAGTTATATAAATAAAAGAGGACTCGTTTCCCTAATCATTTATTTTTAGGTTAGCTTTCATAAGAAAAAAAATTAGATATTGAAAAAAGAAAAAAAATGAAAAATTAAAAAAATTTCTCTAAACTTTCCTAAACACAAACTTTATAATTCTAAAGTTAAATTTATTCTATATTTTAATATAACATTCTTTTTCCTTCATTAATTCAAATAGTGATTTTATAGTAAATATAAAAGTAATTTTTGATAAAAAACCAAATGAGGAAAATAATGAGTGAATTATAAATTGTATTAAACTAAAGAATTAAAATTTAAAAATATAATATGAATGATAAAGAATATCTTTTCAAAAATGATTCTAATCATTTAGAATCAATGAATAAACAAACTTATAAACTTAATCAAAAAGAAGAACAAGATAATTGTCTTCCAACTTTTTTAATTCATTCTTTGAATAATATTGAAAATGAGGTTAATGAATCTGAAGAAGATAAAGAAAAAAATTTTGTTAAAAGTAAAAATGATTTTTCTTTTCAGAACAACTCTAAAAAAGATAATTCACAGAAGATATTTCAACAAAAAGTTTTTGAAAATAAAGATATTGAAAAGAAAAAAAATGTCAAAAATAATAATAAATTTATTAATATGAATTTTCAATATGATGAAATAAATAAAGAAGATTTTAATTCAAATTTTAATAATAGAGGAAATAATCAAATGTTTAATCAAAATAATTTTCAAAATTTTCAAAATAATAATTTCCCAAACTTACCAAATAATATAAATATAAATAATTTCTTGCATAATTTTCATAGTAATAATTATTCTCAAAATCAAAATTTATTTCAAATGTTTTTAAATTTCCAATTAATTCAACAAATGCAAAATTTATCAATTCAAAATTTTAATCCAATGTTAAATCAATTAATGCTAAATCAAATAAATCAAAATCAAAATATTGAAGATAAAGAAATTGAAGAAAAAAATGATTTAAATAATAATAATTTTAATTACATTAATTTAAAATCAAAAAAGCAAAAAAATTCAAATAAAAAAATTCAAAATGAAATAAAAGAAAATGATTCAATATCATTAAATAATATTTTATTATTAAGTGATAATGAATTCTATTCTTTAATAATCACACAAAAAGGTTCTCGTGAATTACAGCATTTATTAAAAAAAGTAAATGAAAAAGAAATAGATCAAATAATATCTAAACTAATATTTCAATTTAGTGATGTAATGATAGATAAATATGGTAATTACTTTAGTCAAAAATTAATTCAAATTTGTAATGATAATCAAAGAGCAAAAATATTATCATTTATTTCTAAAAGATTTGTTGAAATATCAAATAATTCTTTTGGCACTCATCCTTTACAAACTTTAATAGAATTAATTAATAGTGAAGATGAAAAAAAATTAGCTTTAAAATATATAAATAATAAAATATTAGAATTAGCTTTTGATTCAAAAGGAACTCATGTTTTACAAAAATTTATTTCAAGAACAAATGACAATGAAAGAAATGAATTAAATGATAATATTATTAAAAATATTCAAATGTTAATTGATGATCCTTTTGGTGTTTGTGTTTTAATTAAATTAATTAAACATACTAATGAAAAGTCAATTAAAGAAAAAATTATTAATTTTATTTGTGAAGGAAATATTTTAAATTTTATTAAACATCCATATGCTAATTATGTTGTTCAAAGCTTTTTAAATCCTAATGATATTAATTTATGTAATAAAATAATTGAAATAATTGTTGAAAATTATTATGAATTATCCATGAAAAAATTTTCTTCTAATGTTGTTGAAAATTGTTTAAAATATGGTGATGAAAAAATTGTTAAAACTATTTTTAAAGATATTATGGATTCTGATAAATTAGAAATTTTACTTAATAATACTTATGGAAATTTTGTCATTGAAAAATTAATTGGGAGATTAAATAAAAATGAAAAAAATGAAATCATTCAAAAAATAGGTAAGGAAAAAAATTTATCTAATACTATTATGAATTTACTATATAAATAATATGTTTAATAATCTGTTATAAGATTATTTGTGGATGTATGAAATATTCTTTTGAAAAAAATAATTTATATAAAGGTATTTCTTTTTTACTAGTAATATTATAAATAGAAAATTAATTTTTAAAATATTATTCATATAAAACTTTAAATTTATAAAGAATAGTAATAGTAAGAATTTTTTATTATGAAGATTAGAAAATAATTAAAAAAAATATATGAAAAACTTAACTCAAAATAAATCATTAAAAAAAAATTTTAATTTTTGAATAATTGATAAGTTTATATAAAATATTTCTTCTAAAATTTTTATAAAACAAAAACTAAATAAACAAATAAAAAAATAAATTCTCAAAAAAATTTAAAACAATATAATGGGATGTATGTATAATAGGAAAATATCAATAAAATCAAATTTAATACAAAACAATCAAACAAGATTAGAAAATAATTTAACGGAAAATATAAATTCAAATTCAAAAAGTAAAGATCTAGAAAAAAGAAGTATATCTCATAAATATAATGAATTTGATGTTAAAAATGAATATGAACCAAAAGAGAAAAGAAAATTAAATAATGTATTTACAATTCAATTAAAACCAATGAGAGTTTCATCAAGTCATTTTTCAGAAAATAAAAGTTTAGATAGTAAAAAAAAAGAAAGTAATATGAATGATAAGAATAATAATAAAAAAAAAATAACAAAATCACGTTCAATACATTTTCATGAATTAAAAAGAATAAGTACATCAATGCATATGTTAAAAGATATAATTTTTGAACCTAAAGATAATTTTTTTGATTCTTTATCAAAAACAATTCCTACTCAAAATATTATATTTAATATTATTCCAGATTATAATGAAGTATTTTTTGATATTTGGATTGAAAAAGATTCTCAAATTTTTTTCCAAGTTAAAACAGAATCAAAATGGGGAATTATAGAAAAAGGATTAATTAATTATTTAGGTTATGAAGATTTAAAAAACCATAAATTCAATTTATGTTGTTTATTAATGAGAGTTGGAAATGAAAAAAAATATAATAAAGTTATTAATAATTCTCCTTATTATTCGAAATTTTCTGGTCCTTTGTTTATGAAAATGAATATAAGTAAAAAAATCATAGAAAATAATAATTATCATTTAGGAGGTGATTTAGTTTGTGAAATATATAATGCAAGGAAATTTTCAAGAAATCAAATTTTCAAAAAATTAAATTTTGATTTTGATGATAATGATTCATTTAATATTTTTAATTTTATTAATATTTTTAGAAAGTATCCTTATAACTTTATTAATTTATTTTTGGCTACTAAAAAGTTAAATAATTTTAATGAAATAGGAATTAATGAATTTTTTATTAAAGATGAAAATTTACGGAAATTATGTGATATTGAAATTGAAACAAAAAATGATAAAAATGATAATAAAAACAATAATTATAATTTAATTGATAAACTTGAAAAAATAAAAGGAAGAGTCATTCAAAATAAAAGAAGTTTCTTAATACAGAAAATTATAATTAATACTGATAATTTTGAACCAATAAATATTGTAAAGAGTTTAATTATGGAAAATAAGTATAAATTTATTTTCCAATCTAATTTAAAATATTTAGGTGTATCTATAAAAAAAGAAAAAAAAAGAAATAATAATATAAATAATATAAAAAGTTGTTTTATTGTCTCAAATTTATTTATATGAATGTAAAGTATTTAATAATTATATAATTTGTTATTTTAAATCCTCTTTATATATTTCCTAGAAAAACATTGATATATATTATAATTAACAATTTATTATTTATTTTATTCAGTTAAAAAAGAAATATATCTTTTTTATAAATTGAAAAAAAATGAGTTCTCAGGAAATTGAAAATATTTTAATATTAGAAAATCATTATAAAATATTAGGAATAGAAACTAATAGTAATGAATCTGAAATAAAAAAAAAATATAGAGAATTAGCAATAAAATTTCATCCTGATAAAAATCATCATGAAAAAGCAGAAGAAGCATTCAAAGTAATAAATTTTGCATATGAAACTTTAATTAATAAAGAAAGTAGGGAAAAATATGATAATTCTTTAAAACAGAAAATCAAAAAAAAAGATAAAGAAAATTATTCTAATTTTCATGATACTTTGAATTCTTTTAAAAAATTTAATAAAAAATATAATGATTATTATAATGAAAATCAGAATTATAATTATTATTCCTATTCTGAAAGTTATAATAAGAAAAAAGATACAAAATCAAAAAATTATGGAAATTATAATTTCCAAAATTGCTATGAAAAAAATAAAAAAAGAAAAAAAAAATATATATTTTATTCAGATTATCATAGAAAAGAAATATACGATGCAATATATAATCATGATAAAAGTGCAATAAATTGTTTATTATTTTTATTTATTGTAGTTGTTGTTCCTATATATATAGCTTTATCTACTTCAAATAATCTCGATATAAAATTTCAAAAAGATAGTAAGCATCAAATTAAGTATTTTACTCTGAAATATGAAATTCCTTTTTATTCAAATGAATATTTTGAGAAAAATTTTAATTTAACAATTATAAGTGAAAGAATAGAAGAAGAATATTTAGAATATATTTTAAGAAAATGTAAATTTAAACAAAAACAACTCAATGAATTAAAATATACAAAAAACATTTATATAAAAAAACTAAATTATAATGAAATTTCTGAAATATATATAAATGAGGTTAAAAAAATTATAGAGTTAATTGATAATGAAATAAATAAAATAGATTTATCTGTTTGTAATGAATATAAAAATTTATTAGTTAAGTTTTCTAAACCAAGTAAGAATAAATAATTTAATATTTTAATTATATTCATTGGTTTATAAATATTCATAATATCATTTATTTTTAGTGTTAGAAAATTAATAAATAAAATTAATTTTATTCACCCTTTTTAACATATTTTTTTAATATAAAAATAGATATTCCTTAAATTCAATCAATATTCATGATATAATTTATAAAATATATAATTAATTGTTTATGATATTTAATACAATTTTTCATTATATTTTCTTTTAGCTTCTTTTTATATGTTTCCTAATTGTTTTTTTTCCTTTATTATTATTTACTTTATGAATAATTTTTCTTCTTCTTTTTCTTTGAATAAATTTTTCACTTGAATCAGAAAAAATCTCTATAAAATTACTTTCATCAATTGAATCTTTATCATTCAAATGAATAACATTATTATCATTATTATTGTTTTGATTAAAATAATCAGAGAGTTTTGAAAATAATGAAGAAATGTTTTTAAATTTTTTTGATAAAATTTCAATTTCATTTTTAATATTATTTTTAATATATAATTCCTTTTCTTTTAAACTATCAATCATTTCTTCAAATTATTTAAAAAGTTATAAACAAAATAATAAAGAGAAATTTTAAAAATTATTTTATTTTAAAAAATTGTGAAAATCATAAAGAGAATATTTGTTATTATATATAAGTAATATTTATAACTTTAATATATTAGAAATAATAAAGTAATTATTTAATTAAAGAATAAAAAATATTTCAGATTTAACATAAAAAAATGAAAAAAAACTTAGAATTATCTTTCAAAAATTATAATTAAAAATTAAATTTGAAAAATGTCAATAATGGAAAAATTTCTTCAAATGGAAATACGACAACAAATTAGATTAACTATATTTATTATAAGTTTTTGTAGTACATTATTTTTTTCAGGATTATTTATATGTTATAGTTATGAAATATTAATTCAATCATATTATCAAGAAAAACAATATTTTTTAGACATGAAAAGTGCAGAATCATCAGGTATAATGTTTTTTCAAAATATTAATTTACTTTTATACGAAGAAACTGTTAAATTAATGATTAATCAAGTTTTTAATTATTTTTATGCAAAACAATTTTATATTAATAATTCAATTTTTAATGATTCTTTTTTAAATGAACATATATTTTATTATAATTCTTCAAATGAATCAAATAATTCATTTTATTATTTTTCTGATGTTAATGAAGATTTGGATAAAGCTTTTAAAAATAATATTATTAAAGCTATTCCAATGTTTAAAATAATTCAAAATCAAAAATCTATTATTTTTAATAATTCTTTAATGAAAGATTTTATTGTTTTTGAAAATGAATTAAATTTAGTTTTTAGTATGAATAAAAAAACAATTGAAGATATTGTTTCTCAAACTAATCATGAAAAAAAATTACTATCTTTATATAATGAATTAGTAGAAAAACATAATAATTCTTTATTCTATTTTTTACAATTAAAAGTTTTAAATACATTACCAATGCTAGATATTATTTTTCCAACATTAATGAAAGATTTTGAGAATTATTATAATAAATCTTCAAAAGAAATTTTTTCTAATTATTCAAATTTATTATCAAATCTAACTAAATTCCAACCAATAATTGATTATAATATTTCAAAAGTTTCATTAATTGATACTTTAAATATATCAAATATTAAATTGATAGTTGCAAATGATTTATCATATGATTATATAAATGAATTATTTGGTTTAATTTTATTATATAAAGATAAATTTATAGCAATTCCTGTTGATGAAAATGATACTTTAATAAGTGAAGCATCATGTTTTTATTTTTTATTATATCAAAACTTTGTTGAACATAAAAATATTTCTAATGAATTTATTCAAGATCATTATTATAAAATTTCAAAAGGAGTTACAAAAATTGATAATTGTTTTAATTATATAAATAAAAAAGATGTTCAATATCTTTTTGATGGTTCTAATAATAATAATGTTTATTTTTATCAAAAACAAACATCAGATCTTTTTAATAAACTAATTTATAATAATTTTGGAATTTTAAAATATGATTTTCCTTCATATAAAAGTTTATTACTTTTTTCTCCTATTTATGTTTTTGATAATCATTTTTATGTTTATCTTATTGTAAATTTTTCAAGTACTTATTATTTTATTGATAGATTAAAACAACTTTTATTAAATTGTTTTTATGGAATTATCATCTTTTGTATTTTAATTTGGATATGTTTAATTGTTATACTTTCTTTTATTGAAAGGAAAATTTCTTTACAAGTTATTCTACCAATTAAAAAATTAAAACAATGTATAGAAACAAAGAATATAAATGATGATAAAATTTTTGAATATCCAGAAGATAAATCAATTAATGAATTATTTCAAACTTGTAAAGAATTATTAAAAGGTGATTTATATTATAAAAAGAAGTTAATTAATAAAGAAAATGATGATACTTATTTTAAAAATCAAAATTTAATCATTAATAATGAAATAATTTCAGATATGATTTTAAATGATAATTTAGATAAGGTAGATCAAGATGATATTCAATATTTTGAGAAATTTAAATATAGAGAAATAATAGAAAATAAAAAAAGAAAAATGACAAATGAGATTTTGCGAAATCGTGGAAGTATGAAAGAAAAAAAATTTAGAAAAAGTGATATTCTTCTAAATCAAGGTTTAAATAATAATAATGTAAAAGATGATTTTGATGAAGAATTAAAATTATATAATTCTTTTTTTCAATTAGGTGAAATGATCTTTGATAAAAAAACAATTGAGGACTTAAAAAAAGAAAATGAAAATAATTTTCTTTATAAAAAAAACAGTCAAAAAAGTCGTGAAGAAGAAAACGAAGAAGTTAATATTATTCACAATAAAAAATCTATTTTATATTATTGGTATATGAATATTAAAAAAAAAAGAAATGGGAATGTTCATATTCATAAAAGAAAAAAATCTCTTTTTAATTTAAAAGAAACTAGTTCTTTTCAAGAAAGAAAATTGATATCAACACAAGAAAAAAGAGAAAAATTAAAAATGAGTATTGATGAGTTAAAATTATCTTTTAAAAAAGAAAATCATTTAAATGAAATTAATACATCAAAACATAAATTAGATTTTTATGATTGATATATTTTATTGTTTAATATAGTATTTAAAATATAATAATAATATATAGTCTTTATATAATATTTCCTTTAAATATAATTTAATTAATATAATAATTTAATTGTGATTTAATAAACTATTTTAAAATCTTTTTTTTTTAAAAACATTTGAAAAATTTATATATATTATATTTATAAATTTTTAATATTGTTTTTAAATAATTGTTAAATATTTTATTATAATACTTGATTTAATATCTACAAAGGAAATTCAGATTAAAAAAATTGACTATAGAATAAGGATTAAAAATTAAATACAATAAAAAAATGATTGATTCTATACATTAAATACTGTATAATAAATTCTTTTGCATTTGAGAAATTAATAAATTATACAACCAAGACAATTTTGTTCTTTAGGTGTATAAACTGAATTCTTTTTATTCATTTTAATTAAATTTTCTCTAATTGTTAAATTTGAAATTGAATTTCTTTTATTTTCTTTTTTATAACTTTCAATTTTAACTATAGAAATTGTTTTATTAAAAGATACTTTCTTATTTTTGTTTCTCCTTTCATAAGAAATAAAAGAATTATTTAGAGATTGAATTTCAGTAAAATTTGTTTCAAAACTTTCATTTAATTTTGAATCACTTCCTTTTTTGTTTTGATTATTCATTTTTTTTATATATTTTCACTGATTCAAAAACCAATAATATTAATTAGAAATTTAATAATATATGAAAAAATAAAATTATTAATTTATATATTTTTATTTTGTTTATCAAAAGATTGTTGATTAATATTATTAATTGAATATGAATTCTGATTATAAGAATAGATTTGTAAAGGAGATTTAATTTGAAAAGCATTTGATAAAGATTTAAAAGTACAATCTAAAATTTCACTATTTAAACTATTAATATTATTATCTTTTTTTTTTCCAATATTAAATAAGGTATTTCCAATTTTCTTCCTAGAATTTTCATTAAATAATTTTGGTTTAGGAATAGAACTATATTCTCTTGCACTTTTCTTAATAATTCCATTTCCAAATTTTTCAATAACATAATCAGTAGTTACTACACTTGTATGATAAACATTATTATTATCATTTTTTGGACTTAAAATAGTAAATGAACCAATAAAATAAGACCAATGCATTCTAAAAAAAACTTCTTCAGTTTGAGTTTGAGAATTTATTTTCCTTATTTCATTTTGATTATTTTTATTTTTTCTTTTGTAACTATTTAAATCTTTAATATTTATTGTACCTTGAGAAGGCGCAGTTATTGATATATTTAATACTTTTTTCTTATATTGTGTTGCACTTAAAAGACTTTGTCTTTTTGATATGAAAATTTTTTTTTTTTTTGAATCTGAAGAAGTATATGAAACTTTAGGTAAATTAATGTTTAAAGAATTATTATTATTATTATTTTGAATATTTGAATTTAAAATATTTATATTTCCGTTAGTATTATTTATATTATTTTCATTTAGACTTATATCAGAAACTAGTACAATTTTTTTATTATAGAATCTATCACTTTTTTTTTTTTTATTTAATCTTTTAAATTTTGATTTTAATGATATTAATTTTTTTATTTCTTCAATATCAAGATTATCTCCACTAGGATCACTTTCACTATTACTTTCATTTGAACTTAAACTATCATAATCTTCATTATTTTCTTTTTCTTTTTTTTCAATATCATTAGATTCTTTTTTATCAATATATTCTTTAAATTCTTTTTCAATAGTATTTAAATTAATTTCAATATAATTATTCAATTTAGGATATTTTTTATTTATTATTTTAATTCCATTTTTTATATTATTATGATAATTTAAATATAAAATCCCAAGACAAATATCTTTTCCAATATTAGTTAATTTATCAATATTAAAATATTGATTTGCATATTTCCCATTAACACAACCAAAATAAGAAGTTTCTAAAGTAAATATATTTTCAATATTTAATTCATTAAATAAATGAATTCTCCCAGTTCCTCTTTTATATTTAGGCATTTTAAAAATAGATTTATTAAAATTAATAATATCATTAATTTTTCCACAAGTAAAAGGAAAAAATTTACAAGCTTGATAATCATCATCAATATAATTACCATAAAAAAAGGAATTAAAAGCACCAAAATGACCATGAAAATCAATAATACATTCAATATCAATTTTTTGTTTTAAATTTAATATTAATTTTTTAGCATAATAAATTTCAGGATGTAATATTTCATCAGGATTAATCCATCTTCTATTTAAATCACAACCAGCAAAAGAAGTTCTTGTATTTCCAGAAATAACTCCATCAACATTAATCATTGGTATAATTTTAAATATATATTTATCTCTTAAATATTTAGCTTCTTCACAATCACTTAATAAAAAATCTATTGCTCCTTTTATTTTCCATGAACCTACTGTTTCACTTGGATGTTGTCTTGCTATTAATATTATGCCTTTTTTCTTATTTAATTCTTTATTATAATTTAATATATCTGAATTATTTATTGTTATATATTCTATATCATTTCCTCCTAAAGTTTCACATAATTTTTTCCTGTGAAAAAAAGGATATTTATTATTTTCATATTTTGTATAATAATTTAAATCATTCATTAAATCTGTATATGTATATGGAATACAATTTGCAAAATAAACTTCATCATTATCATATTTGGAAGTATAATTAAATGATAATGTATGATAATTTTGTCGATTTCCTTTATTTAATCTATATAAATTATTTTTATAATATAATACTTTCTCTTCTGTATGATGCCAAGATATTTTTTCATTTATATCTTTTTTTCTGGAATAAACCCATATTTTTATTCCATAACAATACTTTGTTGTTTTTCTTAACATATTCATTATTGAAAAATTTACTGTTTGACCTTTTTTTAAATTATTTACTCTAAAATAAAACCATTGAGTATAACCTTTTGAATTAGTATCATTATGTAAAAAAAGTTGATATTTATCTATTTTTTCTATATTATTTTCATCTGTTGATTTTTCTGTTAAATATACTAATTGTAAATTTCCACTTTCAAATTTACTTTCAAAAATTAATGTTTCATTTAGATCAAATCCATTATTTATTATCAAATTTTCTGTATTAAATACATTATCTTTTTTTCTTTTTTTATGTCTATTTTTTTTCATTTCTCTTTCATATTCTTTTAAATTTACTATATTATCTATTGTAACTTTTCCTTCTTCATTATAATTTTCCTTTATATATACTAATTTTTTTAACATTTTAATTGAATTAATATATAAATCTAAAACATGTTCTTGAAAAGGGATTTTTATTTTATCTTTTTTTTCTAAAATAAAAGTTTCTTCTTTTTCATTCTTATAATTGTTAAATGGAGGAATTTCTATAAATGAATAATTTTTACCAAATTTTGGAGGATTTATAGGAATAACTTGTCTTTCAATTAAAGGATCTGGAGGCCTAATAAAATGTTGTCTTTGACTAAAATAATTTAATTTATTTAATCTTATTGTTTGTTTTGGAAAAAAACTATATAATGATTTTAAGGGATGAGCCATAAATATAATTTTATTAAATTATTTACTAATTATTTTATTTAAATTTTAGAAATATGATTTATAATTCTAACCAAATTTTTTTTTATTATTGAAAATTGATATTTTTGTTTGTTGAATATTAAGTTGAAGTATATTATACAGATATTTTATTTATTAAAATAATATAAAATAGTATTAAAAACATTAGTAAATTAATTTTTTATAACAAAAAAAAAAAATTTAAAAATAATTAAAATTTTTATTTATATTAACTTTTTTTAGGAACTCTTATTTTTTCATATTTCTTAATAATATTAGCATTATTATTTCTTTGAAACATTAAATTATTATTATAATTCTTTTCAAATTGTTCTTGCCTTTCTTCATTTCTTTCTTCAAACTCTTTAATAATATCTTGACTAGTAATAATATTATTTTCATTTATATTATTTGAATATTTTTTTCTATTAATAACTTCAGTTTGAAAAGTATTATTTTTATAAATACCATGAATTTCACTTTTATTATTATTATGTCCAGAAGCATCAATAGAATATTTTAAACTTTTATTAAAAAAAGTATTTTTATGATTTTTGTTATCATTTCCTATCAAATGACCTAATAATTCTTTATCTTCATCATCAACATTACCAAAAAAATCATTATTATTAAAAAGTTCATCAACATGATAATCATTAATATTTGCTTTTGATTTTTTAACTTTTAAAATATTTCTTTGGCTTTTACTTATTTTATTTTGTTCTTCTTTATTACTTGATACAAAATCTCTATAATCATATTTTCCTAATTCATTCCAAGTAAATTTATCTACTTTTCCACTTTCATAATCTTGCTTATTTTTTAATATTTTAATATATGATTTTGTCTTTTTTTCACTTAAAGTTTTTAATTGTAATGTTTCATTATTATTTAATTTATTTTTTTGTTTTTTTAAAGAAAGACTTTTTTTTTCTTTTTCTTCTTTTAATTTTTTTTCTAATTCTCTTTCTTCATATAATCTTTCTAAAATTTCTCTTTTTTCTTTTGCATATTTTTCCTTTTTCTTTTTTAATAAAATATCTTTATTATTTCTTCTTGTTATTCTAAAATCAATTGATTCATGAATTGAAAAAGGAAGAACAAAACCAATCATTTTTTTTCTATATAATTTAACAAAATCAATTTCTAAATATAAATAAAATTCTTCAAGTAAAGTTTCTTTGGTTTTATTTTTTAAAATTTCTAATTGTTGAAAATATTTATTTAAAGTATCAATTAATTCTTCTCTTGAATAAAGATTTAAAGATCTTTTTCTGTTTTTTGTTGTTATTGTATTTGTTATTTCAGTTATTATTTTATTTCCTTTTCTATACTCTTTTTTAGATACATCTTCTTTACTATTTATTACTTCTGATTTTTCTATATTATTTATATCTTCTTCTTTTATAGAATTTTTAGAATTTAATGTTTTTGTTTGTTCTTCATTATTTTCTTCTTCTGTTTTATTTTCTGAAATAATATTATTATTTTCTTCTTTTTTTTCTTCATTATTTTCAACATTTTCATTATTATTATTTTCTTCATTTTTTTCTTCTAAGTTAAAATTATAATTTTCTTTTTTTTCTTCATCTTCTAATTCTTCATCTTCTCTTTCCAAAGTTGCTTTTTCAGAAGTTTTTTTTATAATTTCTTCTTTACTTTTTTTTTCTTCTTCATTTATTTCTTTTAATCTTAATTTACATAATTTAACTCTTTTTTCAATACTATTAATTTTTTCATCATTTACAGAAATAGAAAGATTTTGAACAGCAATTAAAAACCCATTAAGATCCATATTTTTACTATCTTTTGTATTTTTTCTAAATATTTCAATTAATTTTTCTTTTTTAACTAAAACTTTAAATTCAACACAAAATTTTAAAAATTCACTTAAATTTAAATTTTCTTCATTTTTATGTAAAATTGTAAAAGTAACATTACTAGAACCAATCATATTATGTTGTCTACTATAAAAATAAAATATTTCTGTTAAAGCATTTTTCCTTAATTGTTCTTTTGTTGGTTTTGAATATAAAGTTATTAATTTACTTTTATTAGTTGTATTATAATTATTATTATTAAAATTAGATGATGTTATTATTGAAGTACTATTATCTTGAAGATTATTTCTTAAACTTGAAATATTATTATGTAACATTACTTTCTTAGTTTTTAATTTTTGAATCATATCCATAATATATGAAGTATTTTCTCTATTTTTATTTTTTTCATAAAGAATATTTTCAAATAATTTAATTTGTTCTTCAACATTCATTTCTTCATATAAAAAAGCTTTTATTTTACCATTTTTTTCTTCAATTGGATCATATTTTTCTAAAATTGATATTTTTTTTATAATTTCAGTATCAAATAATTTTCCTAAATCATCATTTAATTCATCATTTAAAGAAACTAAAGAAATATTTATATTTTTTTCTATATAATCTGCAATTATTAAAGGTATTACTTCACAATATATATATCTATTTGAATTTAATACTTCTATATCATTTTCAGTAACAATATAAACAATACCATTAATATCTAATTCAACATTATTTTTTTTAATATCTTCATTTGTTTTAATTAGATTTCCTCTTTTATCATATAAAGTTAGTTTTTTTTCTGTTTCATCGTCTTTTCTAGCTAAATCTATTTCTTTTTTAATTTGAATTTCTTTCATTTTTTTTTCATAAAAAATAAAATTATAATCTTTTACTTTTTTCTTCGCATATTCACATAAATCATCAATTATTTTTTCTGAATTTTTTCTCATTGAAGTTGTCATTAAATCTCCTGTAATTAAATCATTATAATTATTTGAAGTTATAGGAAAAAATTGAGTTATTTTCATTATATTTAAGATAACTTCATTTATGTGATTTACACCAATTACTGTTAAATGAATTGAACTTTGCCTATATTGATTATAAATTCGAGATATTTGATTTTTGTAAATCTCAAATTTTTTTTTTAAAATATATAATGAACGTTGTTTAATTAAATGTTGTATTTCTGATTTTCCTAATTCGATTGAATAAGACATTTTTCAGTTTTTTTACAATTATAAAAATAAATTCCCAAAAAATAATAAATTAAAAACAAAAATTAAATGTTTCCCTTATCAATAAAACAATCCGCGAAAAACCTAATAAAAAATAAGTGATTTGCATAAAACATGCTTTCCTCTGGCTTTCTTTATAGAAAATACCAATACTAGTTAAGCTAAGACAATTAAATTTTTAATTACTATTCTTTTTTTCATATTCATTACCTTTAATATCAAATGACTCCCATTTATTAATTCTTCTTAAAAATTTCATCACTACTTTTTCTTCTCTTCTAATATTATTATTTTAAATTTCATATAAAATTTCTTTATTAAATAAATTTAAAAATCTAATTTTCACTTTCTGAACAATTTGTATGTTAAATTAAATCAAATAACATATTAAAAGAATAGAAGGACCAAGGATTATTATATATAAAGAAAGTTAAAAATTTAGAAATTAAATTATAATGATTATGGATTTGTATTATTGGTAATTGAATTCCTAAAGTAAATGAGATAATTAAACATTTAATTAAAATTGAATTTGCTGTTATTCATTATTAACAAAATTTTAAGAAAAATTTTTGAAAAGGAAAAACCACATGATATAATATTTTTTCATGTGTTGAATTAAATGAAGGAACAATTGCTTCTGGAGGAGATGGAGATGGATATACAATTAAATTATGGCAAGATTAATAAAATTTTCCTCAATTTTCTATTTATGATTTATTTTAAAAAATAATTGAAAATTTTATAAATAGAAAAATTATTTTTTTCCTTATTTATTTTATATTTAATTTTTTGTTATTTATTAATCATATAATTTACCTTTGATATTTCCAAAAAAAAAATTATTTTTTGTTTATTTAAAAATTAAAGTTATTCAATATTTTATAGAAAAACTTCGTTAAAAAATATTTGTGATTTTGTTCCTTAACTCTTATGGAATTTTTGGTTAATAAAGCTAAAATTTTTCTGAATAAGAAAATTATTTCTCAATTTTAAATAACTCAGTAAACATAAAAATTTTTGTGTTAATAAAAAAAGAATAAGGTTCAAAAGATTGTTTATTTTTTTAAAAAATATTTTAATAGTTTAAATCTTGAATTAAATAAATAATATATTTATTATCTAATATATTATATTTCTATTTAATCAATTTTAAAAAAATTAAAACTATAAAAATTTAATAATTACATTTTTATTTTTATTCTCTTTATTATGAAAACTATTTCTATTATCTGAAAAAAATTCAATTCTGATTGTTTATTTGAAAAATTAAATCTTTTTGAGGACTTAATCTTTTTTTATTATTAATTAAACCAAGACTTTCAGATTTTTTTAATTGTTTTATTATTTTATTAAGGTCATTATGAGAAGATAAAATTTTATTTCTAATTTTTAATTTACTAAGATTATTTCTATTCATAAAAGAATTAATCTTTAATTTTCCATTTATTTTCCAATAATTCTTTCCTGTATTATTCATATTTAACATAGGTAAATACGGAGTTTCTCTTGCAGAAATACTTCCTTCATCAACTTTATTATAATTATATAATGTTCCTCTAAAATAATTATTTTTATTATTATTTTTTATATTTTTTTCACTTCCAAATTTTTGTATATTTCTGATTGAATGATTAAAAGGAGAAGGATTTTGAAATAAAATATTATTCATACTTTCACTTTTAATAAATTTATTATTATTTAAACTATTTTTTTTAATATTTTTAATTGATTCATCATTTTGAATATTACTTAACTTTTCTTTCCCAATTTCACCAGAAAATTTTAAATCATCAACAATCTTAACATTATTAATTTTATTATATTTAATTTTAAATTTACTTTCATTTCCATTGATATTATTATTATTATTATGTAAAGTAGAATTAGTAGCATTAGTAGAAGATTTAGTAACATTATTTTTATTAGAAACAATTTCTTCATTATCATTATCAAAATAAATATAAGTATAACCATTAAAAATAATATTATAATCATCTCTTTGATAATAACTTTGATAACGTTCTAAAGTTTTTTGAGAAATTTTATCAGGACCTTCACAATATTTTTTATCATAATTACCTTCTTTCTTAGGAATAAAAGGTGAAGGCATAATTTTATTATATATTTTATTCCATTCAAAATTTTTAAACCAAGAATGATTTTTCAATTCTATAATTCCATAATTAAAACCTAATCTTTTATTTTCTTTTCTTTTTAAGCATTCATTAATAAAATTCATACTTTCAACACTCCAATTATAAGGTAAATCACTTTGATTTATTTTAGCTTGTTTTCTCACAATTAAATGTTTAATTTCTTTTCTATTTTTACCTAAATAAGGTCTTTTCCCAAACATAAATTCATATCCCATAATACCAATAGCAAAAAAATCAACTGTAAAACTATGATTTTGACCCATTAAAACTTCAGGAGCCATATAACCTGGAGTTCCACTTGTTTCACTAGAATTATCTTTTTTTTTAATTTTAGCTACTCCAAAATCAGTTATTCTAATATAACCATTTTCATCACAAACTAAATTTTCTGGTTTAATATCTCTATGTATAATATTATTATTATGAATATATTCTAAACCTAATATTACACAAGCTATAAAAAATTTTGTTTGATTTTCAGAAAATTTATGATATCCACATAAATGATAACGTAAATCTCCTCCTGTTAACAAATCCATTACTAAATATAAATTGTCATAATCTTGAAATGAATATTTCATATTTACTATAAATGGATGATGGAGATATGATAAAAATTCTCTTTCTGATTTTATACTTTTTTCACTTTTTCTATCTATTATTTTTACTTTTGACATTTCTTTTAATGCATATAATTTTTGATTCTTTTTCAATAGTACTTTCCAAACTTTTCCAAATCCACCTTTTCCTATTATATATTGAAATTCAAATAAATTTCTGTTTACTATTGTTTATTTTTATATCAATTTACATTTTACTTTTGATTTTCTTAAAATAGATTCATCTTGACCCATTTAAAAAAATATATTTAGTACTTATTTATTAAAAATAAATAGAAAAAAATATTTTTTAATTAAATATTAAATTAGAGTATTAGTTTATATATTCATTTACATATTTATTATGTTTAATAAAGTAATTCTATTTACTATAATAAAATCAAAAGAAAGATTATTCAATATTTATCTTCTCATCAAATAATAAAAAGTAATAAATATACTTTATAAATATATTTAAATTTATAAAAATTTATTTTTAATTGATTAAAATTTAATTTATCAACTGATGTAAATTGCTATAAACAACAAAAAAAGAATAAATAAAATAAAAAAAATAAAAATTAAACTTAAAAATCCATTCATCTATTATACAAAATCATTACAGAATATATAATTTAAATTAATAAAAATATATAAATATCAAAGCAAAATATGAATAACATATACAACAAACTTTTTTTATATTTATTTAAGACATACATCATTTTTTTCTTTATTATTTTTTTCTTCTTCTGTTAAATTAACAGCAAGAAATTTTTTCCCATGAATTTCACTTTGTTTTTTAATATATTCAATTTGATAACAATTTTGACAAAGTCCCAAAGCATAATGTGCTTTATTTACATGAGGACAATTCCAAGGTTTTTTAATTCTTCCTTTGGAGTGATAACAATTTGAACACATTCCTTTTGCATAATGTCTTGAATATATATGAGGACAATTTGTACATAATTTTTCAACTCTTTTTTTTTTCTTTTTTAGAAGAATGTTGTTATCATTTTCAACTTCTTCATTTACTTTTTTATTTTTTATCATTTCATTGAAGAAAAAGTTTTGGTAAAATATATTTTTTAAATAGAAAAAATCTGGGAAAAATATTCTTTGTTGATAATTATTATTTGGGATTATTATTTGAGAAGGATTTATTATTTGATTATATATATTTGGAAGGATATTTCGATTTTGATTTTCTGGAATTATTATCTTTGGAAATTGAAATTGAATTGTTTTGTTTATGGTGTTCATTATCTATATCTATTAATATATATTATATTATTATAATCATTTTATTAATTTTTAGGTTAAATCAAATAATATTATAAAATTTTTTCTGTTTTTGTTTATTTTTTTTTTCATGTTTTTATTTGTTATATATTAATTTTTTATTTTTTTGCATTAAATCTTTGGTTTGTTTTTTTGATAATATTCTTAAAAATTATTATTTGAAATTAAATAATTATAATAAGTGTTTTTATATAAAGTAAAAATATATTAATAAATAAATTTTTATTTAATTTAAAAATGGGAGCAAAAAACCAAAGAAATATAAATGAAAATAATATGGAAAAAAAACAATTATCTAAAAAAAGAGAAAAAATAACAAAAAATTCATTTGAATATATATCAATAATAGGTAAAGGAGGATTTGGAAAAGTATGGAAAGTATTTGAAAAATCAAAGAAAACTCAATATGCATTAAAAGAAATGTCAAAAGCAAAAATAATAGACAAAAGAAGTGAAAAAAGTGTAAAATATGAGCATGATTTACTTTTAAGAATAAACCATCCGTAAATAGTATCATAAAATATATAATACAAAATTTAGTTTTATAGTAAATGTGCATTATGCATTTCAAGACAATGACAATTTATATTTAATAATGGATTTATTAACAGGAGGAGATTTACGTTATCATTTATGTAAACAAAAACATTTTTCAGAAGCCCAAACACGTAAAATAATATATATAATAAATCTTAAAAAAAAAAAACTTTTTTTTCTAGATAAAAAAAATAGAATTTTTCCTTGCCTGTATAATCCTAGGTTTAGAATATTGTCACTCAAACGAAGTAATCCACCGTGATATCAAGCCTGAAAATTTGGTATTAGATTCAAAAGGATATGTGAAAATTACTGATTTCGGAGTAGCAAAACTAGCTAGTAACAAGATGGTTCCCAACACAGAAACTAGTGGAACTCCAGGATACATGGCACCTGAAGTAATGTGTAGTCAATCACACTCATACGGAGTAGACTACTTTGCTTTAGGGATAATAGGATATGAATTCATGAATGGTAAAAGACCATATTTAGGAAAGAACAGAAAGGAAATAAAAGAAAAAATAATGGCTAAACAAGCACAAATTAAAATTGAAGATAAACCTTTAAATTGGAGTGTTGAAAGTGTTGATTGTATTAATAGATTACTTCAAAGAAAACCTCATTTAAGATTAGGATCAAGAGGTGCTGCTGAAGTTAAGGAACATTCATGGTTTAAATATTATCCTTGGAAAGATATATATTTAGGTAAATTTAATTCACCTTTTATTCCCAGACAAGGAGATAATTATGATTATAAATATTGCAATAAACCTGAGAGAATTAGTCTTAATACTCAAGAAAGATATTTTAATATTATGAATTCTAATAATTATAATTCTATTTTTAAAGATTATTATTATTTCAATCGAGAAGAAGAAGAAAATGAAAATGAAAATTCGAATTTTAATATTAGGAAATTTAAAAATCCACATTTGGTTTATTTTGAAAAAATTGAAGGTAATTCTAATGATAATGATGCTGCTATTTCAAATAGATTTATTTTAAAAAAAAAACTAAGTAATGAAATTTATACTGAAATTAAAAAAAATCCTGGAGGTGGACCTTTTAATTTATATAGATTATATAGTAATAACAACAAGAATAGTAAAAGAAATAATAATTTAAGTTGGAGTATTGGAAATAATAGTAGAAATGATTCTGGGATAACTAATAATTCTTATAGAGGAAAAAAAAGTTCGAAAGCTAGTGGATTTGGTTATTAAAGTTTTTTTAAATAAAATATTTTATTAGTTTTGTGATATATATTTTTTAAATTAATAATCCTTTTTTTCTTTGTTTTGAATAAATATTTTTTTCTGATAATGTTTTATTATTTAAAAATTGAAATTAACTGTGATTTAAAAGAAAATTGATTTAAAGAAGAAACAATTTTTTATTTTAAACAATAAAATAAATTTATGAATGTCTGATAGAAATTTAAGATTATATATATAAAATAAAAATAATTTTAAGATAATTATTTTCCTTAAATAAAGAAAAATTTAAATATTAATTACTAATTAAAATAGTAATTAATATTTTAAAAATTATTAATTAATATTAATGCCAAAAAGTTTTTATCTTAAACTTAAATCTGTTTTTAATAAATTGTTTCCAAAAAAAGAAGAAAAAATAATAGCTTTTCAAGGAATGGAATGGATTGTAACCACAGAAAATAAAAACTATGATTATCTTGAATTTACATTAATTAATCCAATAAAAATAACAAAATATCAAACAAAAATACTTTTAGATGATTTTAAAAATTATAATCAATTCATACTTTTTTCTTCAATTCAAAAAGATATTACAAATTATATAAAAAATTTTACATATTCAGAAAATGAAATTAATTTTGATTGTGAACTGAAGAATGAAAAAATTACTCTTAAAAAAATTCAAATTGAACATGAAGATATTTATCGTGTTTGTTTATATTATTTTTCTTTGTTTCAATTAAAGATAGATTATTTGCAAAAAGCTGTTGTTGAATGTGATTTAAAAAAAAAAAAAATAAATGGTATAAAAATTGAAAATAAAATAAAGCAATTGATAGAAAAAATAAAGGAAATGGAATTAGAAATTGAAAAATTAAAAAGTTTAAATCAAAATTTTGATTATTTAACATTAATAGAAAAAAAAAAAAAGAATATATCAAATTCAATAAGTAAAATGAATATTCTTAAATCAAATCAAATAGTTTATACGAGTGATAAAGTTTATTTATGTAATAATAAACTTGAAGCAATCCCATTAACAAAAGAGAATTCCACAATTTTTTATAATCTTTTAAGTATAAAAGATGAAAATAATTTTATTACATCTTGTGAGAATTCTATTCAAATATGGGAATATGATAAAATAGAATCAAAAAAAAATAAAATAAAATCATTCAAATTTAAAGAAATGAAATTTTTAAAACCAAATGAAAAAGAGGAAAATAAAGATTTGAAATTCACTACAACTGATGATAAAATAGTTCAGATAATATATAGAAAAAACAATTCAAAAAAGAATATAATTGTATTTCTTTATTATGGAGATATTCAAATTTTAG
>JAEEGK010004866.1_pt1 | contig 32702 bp, 49 predicted proteins | sample 8958771 | NCBI WGS metagenome assembly JAEEGK01 (sample SAMN16246547, study PRJNA631951) | gut metagenome | biome: gut microbiome; feature: rumen; material: SC-attached | host: Bos | place: Iran: Karaj | collected 2018-10 | reverse complement strand
GTATTTTGCCGCTGCTATTACGTCGAGCAAACACAACGCCGCCAATGTCGAGGCCTTGTTTTTGCTTGCGTGGTAACAAATTTCAGGTACACTTCCACCTGTGATTTCGGCGAAGTCGCGCAGCCCGGTGCAGTATTTCTTAGTGCCTATGAGCGGCACAAGCATACGTTCTAACATTGCTTTGCGGTCTGCCAACGTTTCGGGTATGTCGTCAATTTCGTAGCCTGAATTGTTGGTTATTTCGGGCAACGAGAGATTTTTGAAGGCGTTTTTTACGTTTTTGGCGATGGTCTTGGCTGCGGACTTGATGCCGGAGAGAGCGTCGGGATGTACGGTCAGAAGTTCTAATATTTGTAGTTTGTGGTCTTGCAAAGCCTTGATTTTCATACGCGCTTGATTTGCAAAGTCTTGATACTGTCTTGCTATTGCTCGCTGATTTTCCCTGTCCCACTTCCAAGGAGAATACCCTGTATGAGAATTACAATGTTCAATAAACTCTCTTAATTTTTCAATGTCGGTTTCATTTTTGAGAACGTCGTAAGGGTTTGGGGCAACGAAATATGCCGACAAGCCGTCGTGCGGAAATGAAATTTCCGCAGAATTGACGGGACGGGGTGCGTATGATATTTTTTTAGTTTTTTTCATAATATTTTTGCTTTAAAATTTTGTGGTTTAATAAATTGTGTTTAAGTTTGTGGGCGAATAGGTTTTCCATACAGCGTAGGTTGTAATACTACAAACGCCAACGATTTTTGTAGTTCCTATTTCTTTCCTTTTTGGTTTCGTTTCCGCAAGTCGAATGCTGTAAGCACCCAATATTTCTTTTTGCCCTTGTATGTTTTTTCTATAACCACACGAAACATCTTTGATTCAAGCATATATTCTTCGTTGGTTTTAGATACAGACAAATTGCCGTACTGGAATATAATCGGAATGAAATCTTCGACCTCAAAACCAAGTTCTTTGATTTGGTCGCCGTGTTTTTCGATTATATGTTTCAGTCCGAAACCTTTGTTTTTGCTGTCGTTTTCACCCCATACAATATCCACATCGCCGATGTCTTCTCTGTATAGGGCTGCAATACATTCTCCGCCTTTTACCTTTTTCAAGTGCTTGATTGCCTTTTTGGGTTCGTGGTAGAATTGTGTGTACTGGATGCCGAAATCTCCTGTTTTTTCCATTTGTTTTGTTTTTTTTGATTAATAGGAGCGTACACGAGGTACGCCCCTACGTAGATTGTGTGTGCTGGTTACTTCGCGCCCAATTTTGCGCTGTCTTTGAAGACACCCGACGGGGTGAACTTGACGGTCTTTGTCCTGCCGCTCTTCCCGGCTACGTTGAAGGTGCGGACGGAGGTCTTGAATGAGCCGAAGTCGGGTATTGATACGCATACCTTGTCGCCCTTGGCGAGGTTGTCTGCAATGTTCCAGCCTATCATATAGGCGACGTTGCGGATGAGTTCGAGGGACGGCTTTGTGTCGGTACGCTTTGCCATATCGTCCTGAATGTCGTGGACGAGTTGGTCGAAGGTTACGTTTTTGCCGTCGCTTCCCTTGCGGAATCCTTTGAGGCAGTTGCCGCACTTCTTGGCGGTCTTCTTGGTTTTCTTTTTCGTTGTCATAGTCGTATGAAGTTTAATTATTGTTGATTATGAGTTTTCTTTCGAGGTTTTCTAATACCTTGGAAAACCTGTTAAGGGCGGAGATTAGTTCGCGGAAAGTGAGGGAGTTTTCTTTGATTGCGCCCATCAGTTCCAAATTCTGCGCCTGCATATACGCGATGTGCTGCTGCTGAATCTTGGTGTATTCCTGCTCACGGTGGTTGATGCTCTCGATGGTCTGCTTGCCGATGCGCCACAGCACGTAAAAAAGCACCGCCGACACCGCAACGGGGTAGGCAAGGGATTGGAATATGTTGATGAAATCGAGTTCCATAATGCTATGTGAATTTGTACATTTTCTTGTTGTCGGTCTTGACCGACTTGATTGTAGTTTCAAAAGGGTAGTCATCGTCTGTCAACTGGTCGATTGCCGCCTTGATGAAACGTGCGGTGGTGAAGGTCTTTACTTCCGTACCGTCTGCAAGTTTTATATGAAGCAAATAGCGGTTTTCGCCCATCCGTGTCGTGATACCCTTTTTCGCGCCAAGCACTACGACCTTTTGATTCAACAGGTCGTCAATCGACATCTTCGCACAGACATAGAAGTCTTGCTCGACGTTTATATTGAGGTCTGCAAATGTCTTCATAGTCCAATCTCAATTATGCCAAGTTCCGCGCAATCCGCGTCGATTTGAGCCTTGATGTCCCTGCGCTGCTGCAAGAATTGAATGTAATTGTCTATCTTTTGCTGCGATTCGTCAGGGTCGGTAATGATACCTGCAATGGCAGAATTGTACTCGTTGATGAGTTTTTGCTCGTAGTCGATAGGCCACTTGTCGCGGATGACCGCCTCGGTGATTTTGTTTGGCGTGAGGGGGAGACTGACCTCTACCTCATAGCACTCGTACATAACACCTTCCGTGTCTGAGGACTGCTCAGTAGGCTTGATGTCCCAGCGGTACAGGCGGCTCGACTTCGTGTAGCCGCCTATTTTGTCGGGTATTTGAGAATATGCTGCTTTCATTTGCTTGTGTGTTTAGGTTTTATGATGTAATTCTGATAGTCTGTGCGTATAATCTTCTGCAAGAGGTGTCGGCTGTTGCTGTGCTGACACCAGCCGAGCCACGGTGATACGCTACGCTTGTATTCTTTGACGGAGATGCCGGGATTGGCATTGAGACGTGCGACCTTGCGGCAAAGCCGTTGCTTGATGCGTTTGCGCAGAAGACACTGGTGTCGGTAGAACTTGTAGCCGACGAAGTCCAACGCCCTGCCGTGTTTGTCCTGACGGTTGGCGGCGACGGGGAATATTTGATAGTTGTCCTTGATTTTTAGCCTCAGATTTGTCTCTATGTAGTGCTGGGCGAAATCAAGTGTATTGTGCAGGGTCTCTTTGTTGTCTGCAAAAAATACTATGTCGTCGGCGTATTCCACGGCAGGAACTTTGAGCGTCTCATTGACCTCGTGCATAAAGTAGGCGAGGTAGAGGTTGGATAGACACTGGCTGAGGTAGTTGCCGATGGGCAGCCCCTGTGCGCTGTCGATGATGCCGTCTATCAGTGCAAGTGCTTTGGTGTCTTTGATTTTCTTGCGGATGATGGATTTGAGCACATCGTGGTCTATCGAGGGGTAATATTTACGAATGTCGATTTTTAGGCAGTACAAAGGTCTGCCGTCGAAACGGCTGATGAGAGTGTCAACACGCTTGGCGCATCCTTCTATGCCCCTTCCTGTAATGCAGGAGTACGTGTTACGAGTGAGAGTGCGCGTCCAAATGGGTTCGAGAATGTTCATAATGGCGTGCTGCGTGATTCTATCCGGGTAATAGGGCAACTTGAAAATCAAGCGTTCCTTCGGCTCATATACCGTAAAACAAGTGTAGGGGCTTGTCCTGAACGTGCCGTCGGCGAGCGACTGATGCAGTTGCAGGAGAAGCGAATCCCTGTCCTTGTCGAAGGCCTCAATCTCCTTATTGCCGGTCTTGCCGCGACGTGCGAGCATATCGGCGACTTTGAGGTTGTGCAAGTCGATGATGTACTGAAATATGTTGCCTATTCTCTTCATAATCTCTGCTTTGTCATAGGAAGAGCCTTCGCCTTGGGCTACCAACACTTATTCCTATACGATTATTTTTTTTGCCAAGAGGCAGGGTTAACATCGGTGTTTGTTTTTAGTAGTGCCGCGAGCCGACCCTCCGATTGACGTTGCCGGGTACGTGGTTCGTGTTGACGTTGCCGAACCCCGCATTCGTCCCATTGTTCGCATTGCCGCCGAGAAGAACAGCCCGTCCGATGTTCAACCTGTTATGTTAAAATTTGTTTAAATTTTGCGACGCTCTGCGGTCGCTTTGCTCCCCAAGTCCTGTCGTGACGGTCGCTATCGCTCCATCGCTTTACGGTATGAAGCAGAGCCGCGAGCCGACCCTCCGATAGACGAAGCCGGGGACGCGGGACGTGTTGACGGAGCCGAACCCCGCACTCGTCCCAGAGGGCGCATTGCCGCCGAGAAGAACAGCCCGCAACTGCGTCGTGGAAGTGTCCGTCCAGTGGTAGTCGGTCAAATATGTAGTAGAACCTACACCTGTGCCGCCGACCTCGTGCGGGAAGATGTCTCCGTCGTCGCCAAACAGGATTGATTTTACATACCCGATTTCGCGACTTTCGTTTCCGATATTCTTGTAGTTTGCGGTGGATGTAGAGGAGAAATATGCTGCATTTTCGCAGGTGAACACTTGGGATGTGCCATCGTTGCCCGCAGTAACGTTGACGAGGCTGCCATCGCCCCATTTCCAAATATGGCCAAAGGGCATCTCGACACCACGGTAGCGGTTGACCGATACTGTGCCGAGGACAGCGTGAGCCAACGAAATAACGCCGCTATTGTTGCCGAGACTATCTGTGTATCCGCAGGGAACAAACGGCGAGTGTCCGCTGAGATTGTTCCACGTTGTTTCGGTGACAGTGGTAACACCCGCGCCAAGTCCGCCTTGTGCGTACCCGTCTTGGGTCTTTGCAGCGTTGAAGGCAAGTTGGTTGTGGAATGTGGCGTACTCCGTTACAAACAGCCAAAAGATGTCGCGGTGGATGGCGTATGTGTACTGATTCCAGCGGGTATCTTGCTGTCCGTTTACAACGTGCCTGTTTCGGGCGTATTCGCGGAATGTGGTGAGGCTTATGTTTGTAGCCGGACGACCGAGCAAAGTTTTGTCCGCGTCGGCATCCCACGATGCCTCGTTGTGTCCGCCTCGGAAATCGGCGGTTGTGTTCACGACGGATGCGAGTTTCAATGCGCTGCGTTGCACCGTGGCCTCGTATGCAGAGACGTAGTAAGCGGGAATGTACTTGTAGCCTTCCAGCGGCACTTCCGACAGCCAAACACGGTGTGTAGTGCCGCTGGTCTCGAATTTCATATAATGTGCCGGGACTTCCACCATCACCTGACCGAGAGAGCCGTCGCGGGTTTCGGATGTCCAATCGTTTGTGCTGGTGAAGGGTGTAAATACGCCGTCGTCAGTGAGAAGACCGCCGCGCATCTTTGACTGAACGGGCAATGTGACGTGCAGCGCGGTGTTGCCGATGCGCGTCAAAGTAGGAGATGCGTTGCTTTCGTCGAACTCCACGCCGTATGCGTAGAGGTTTTCCGCGCCTTGCAGGTAGCCGCCCGCACTGATGGTGCGGATGGATGCTTCAACTGCGGTTAACTGACCTTGCAGACCTTCGATGGTGCGCCGTATCGCTTCGTCGGCAGAAACGTAGTTGTTGGCTACGGTGTTGATGTTGTTTTGAAGCGTGGTGCAGTTGCCGTCGAGCACGTCTAACATTGCCTTGATGCGGGCGTGATAGGTTTGCAGGTTCGGCAGGGTTATAATTTTTTCAGTTGCCATAGTCTTATACTGTTTTGTTTACGATTCAGAGGAAGATGATGATGCCGGGGTGAAGATTGCGTTAATCTCCTCGGTGGTGGCGTATGTGTTGGCGGTGGCGTCTATGGCGGCCTTCACGTCGGATGCTTCGGCGAGACCTTGATGGTTGCTGTCCGCTGTGGAGACTGCCTGTACTGTAAGTGATGCCGACAATGCCTGTGTCTTTGCACCGTTGTTGCCTGACTTGGCGGTGGCTGAGAGGGTGATAAAACCGCTGCCCGCTGCTGTAACGCTTTGCAGCGCACTGTCGGCATATCCGCCCTGTGTGGTGGTCGCCTTGCCGTTGATAGCGGTCTGCAAAGTGGTCTGCATAGATTCCAAGAGGCCTGTAAGGGTCTGCGAATCTGTGATACCCGCGAGAAAATCCTCGATTTCTTTCCAACGGTTGATGGCCGTCGTGGATGCGTCTGCGGCGGTGAGAAAATTTTTCATCGTCGTGGAGAGCGCAAGTAGGCTTGAATAGCCAGTGCCGAGAGCGGAAAAATCTGCGGTGCTGCTACTTCCAAGGATGTCGTCGATGTAGGCGTAATGTGCCTGAACGTTTGCCCAAAACCTTTCGAGGTTTTGTAGAGATATAACTTTTGTCGTTGTTGCCATTTCGTGTGTCTTTTAGTAGTTATCAATCAGTTGCCAAATACGCCGTCGATGTCGTTGTCGCTTGCCGCGACTGCATCATTGTTGTCCGTGTACTCGCTGAGGTTCGGGAAGATATTGATGATGTCTTCGTTGGTGGCGTAAGTGAGATTTATGTTGAAGTCGGGCGGCAATGGCTGCCCGCTTGCCGTGGATGCCGCAAGCGTGGTGATGTCGAGTTCGGTGGCGGTTTCGAGGGAAGCGTCGCCGTCGTACACTTCTGACAGCGGATGTGTATGTGCGACTGCCCTTTGTGGCTGCACGTCGTGCTGCACCCAAGAGTTGCCGTCTCGTACATAGAAACAGTAGGTCGTCAAACCGTTTTCTGTCGGTCCGGTGTAGAACACTATGTTTTCGGAAGGCAGCGCATTGGACAGGTCGGCGTATTGCGCTACGAATCCCGTAGCGGATATTTCAGTACCGTTGATTGTAATATGACTGCCCGCCGTCATTTCGGCGCGGAGAAGGTCGATGGGGACGTACTGGCTGCGGATGCCGTTGTCTGTGTTGAAGTCAAAGCGGAAATAATCTCCGTGTTGGAGATAGTCGCCGCCTTGCTGTACAGGGTTTTGTGCGCTAACCGTTACACGCTCCACGGTGTTGAGGAAGAGGTCTTTGGTGATGTCTATCTTGCCGGGAAGGTATGTCTTGTTGCCGCTGGCATCTGTCTTGACGAGTTGATATGATTTGAGGAAGCCTTCTGTGGTAGAGACGGTTTCGATGGTGTAGGATATACTGTCGGGGCTTGGCGCATAAAGTTGTGTGCCGTTGATGGCCGCGATGGGCGTACCTGAAACGAGGTTGCGCGTTATGCTCACCGTACCCCACTGGTGGAAGTTGGACGGGCGAGAAAAACCCGACGGGTATTCGCACGAGCCGTCAGATACAAACATATCCTGCGCCCTGAATGTTCCTGACATAGCAACTCGATTGCAGTCCCTTGTTTTCCCTGAATAAATCAAATCGAAGATTTTCAACGACGCGCACAAACTACCAGCGCGTTGGAGTAACAACGTCCTGCTGCTTGTCTGCGTGGATTCTCCGTTTATGGTGCAGTTGTGCATTATCGTATGTACGCTTACGCCGCTGCCTTCTGCGGTACGGATAAAAACGCCGTTGCCCGTTTCGAGGAAGTTGTAAATCCTACAATTCTCGAAATACAGAGAGCAAGAGCCTGACGTACTGCCATCGGGCATTGAAACGACGCTGCCAACCCACTGAAACATTGGAGAAGACGCGCTGCCATTGCTTGCGCCCTGAATCCATACGTTGTCGAAATATGCGAAATTGCCGCTAAGGGTTGGCGTATGACCATTCACAATCCACTTAAAATAATGTCCGTTGATTATACAGTTGCTAAGATTGAGGGTGGGGGATGTGCCTACCGTGATGTGATTGCGGAAATGAATACGGACAGAGAATTGCAACGACACCTGTACCGCTTGCAAAAATTCCGTCCAACTCCTGACGTCGATGTCAAAGAAGGCATTGACCTTGCTTTCCAATGTCTTAATCCTCTCCTCGTGTGTAACGATGTTGTCGTGCTGCTGTGCGGTGAACTGGTAATCGGGCGCGTATATCTTTGTGTCGTTGATGGTGGCGATATGTACGCCCGTCATCTGATACTGCGTAACATCCACGCCGTCAGGAATATCGGCAAAGGTGATGTTCTTTGTCTGCTGGTCAACGACAAGCATCTTGCCGGGATAGTTAGGCTGGTAGATGAGTATGCGGTCGTCGAGTTCTTGGCGCAACTGGTTTACGTCCTTGATTTCGTGAGTGTGGGACGTGTTGGCAGGGTCAACGACCGTCAGGCGGTTGTCGTTGTCGATGGCAAGCGTGGTAGGGTCGATGCGGACGTTGATTTTGTTGCAGTCGAGGTCGATGGCTGTACCGGGATTGAGTTTTTTGAGTTGGTCTCGCTCCGATTGCTGCATCACCACGCCTGTAACGACGGTAACGTTGCCGTTGCCATCGGTGATGAGTATCTTGTTTTTATTGACGTTGCCTTGGTATATGTTGACCTTGCGGGAAAGCATCTGTGTAAGATTGACTTTCTCGCCGTCAGCCTCGACATATATTTGCTCAGGTGCAATTTTCTTTTGGAAGTTGCTCCTAAGCAACGGAAAAAATATTGCTCCCATTTTGTTTTACTGTTTTATGATTTTGGTGAGCGTTATCGTAAGCCCGATGTGTTCCGGGTCTTGGTCAGGCTCGGTTTCGGTTTCGGGTTCTGTGGGTGTTTCGTCGCCTGTCGGCTCGGACGGCTCAGTGGGTTCGGTAGGCTCGTCTGTCGGCTCGGACGGCTCGGTGGGTTCTGAGGGTTCGGTCGGTTCGGGTTCTGTCGGCTCTGTCGGTTCTGACGGCTCGGTCTGAGGCTCGTCGTCGGCATCGCCAAACTTTGCACACACAACAAGACGCTTGATTTCCCTGTTGGTATTGTCCATCGTGATTGTGTTTTCCGTCCAAAAGCCGTAATTGCCCAGCACCCTGTCTTCGGCATCGAGAAATAAGGCCGTAATCGCCCAATCGCGGTTGGCAAGTTCAATGCGTATTGCCGATACGTTGTCCGCGATTTCGATAGTGTCGGAAAGTGTTGGGGCTACGGGAGCGGGGTCTTGCGGCTCGTCCGTAGGTTCGCCTTCGTTGGTCGGTTCGCCATCGTTGGTAGGTTCGCCTTCGTTGGTAGGTTCGCCATCGTTGGTCGGTTCGCCGTCGTTGGTCAGCTCGGACGGCTCAGTCGGCTCGGTGGGTGTGGGAGTGGGCGCAACAATGTTTTCAGCAAAGAGGTATGTACCTTCTTGCTCGACGATAGATACCGTATGTAGGCGGTTGCTGACGCTGATGCCGTAGCCTGCAAAGTATTTGAGATTGAGTTCCACGGGGACTTCCCTGTCCTGCTGTTGTTCCTCGATGTCGTCGGTCTTGTGTTCCTCTTCCTTGTTTTTGTTTTCGACGGCACGGTAAAGTTGACGCGAAACGCAGTTGTCCGCCTCGTTCCACGAAAATGTACGGTAGTAACGCAGGTTGCCCTTGTCGTCGATGTACTCCTCGCGCATCACGTTGTCGGTATTGCCGGAAGGGTTGCCGGGTTCCACGCCGTGATAATAGACGTCATCAATCCTATGTCCTATCATATTCTCCCAGTTGCCCAAGAGGATGCTGTCGGCAGAATCTATTGCAGATGCCGACTTGAAATAGGTCTTGCCTTTGTATTCCAGCGTCTTGTCGTCCCAGTTGTATTTGATGCCCGACCATTCGTAAAAGAAGTCGGGGAAGTTGACCGATGTAGTTTCATAACCGACAACTTCGCCCGTGGCCTCGTCCACGATGTCCGCGCCTTTTTCGTATAGCGTAATCATAATGCCGTCTATTTGTGGTGTTAAGGATTATTTGAGAATGTTCCAGCCCGTAGCCTTGTCGGTGTCCTTGCCGTACTTGCCGTCGATGCCGCTTTTGCCGATGTCCTTGCCGCAAGCCTTCAAGAAAGTCTGCAATGCAGATACCGCCTTGGTGGTGTCGCTGCCATACTTGCCGTCCACGGCTATCGTGCCGCCCATCATATTCTTGAAAGACTGCCACGCGGTGGTGGAGGCAAAGGAAGGCTGCTGGTTGTAGGTGTCGTTGATTTTTGTCTGTATTGCGGTGGTCTCCGCAGCCGTGCGCGTAGTCCACAGACCGCCGGATGTGGTGGACGTGGTGGTGGTAGTGCCGCCGCCGCTGTTGGCATTGTTCTTTTTCTTCTTGACAATCTTGACCACGGCGACAGTTGCGCCGCCAAGTACCGCTGCACTTAGTAGTGCGATGCCTATCATCTTGTAATTTATTTTTGATTTCATTTCCTTGTATGTTTTTGGGTGAATCATCTGTTTTTGTACCATACCACGCCCGCTATTGCGGCAATCGTAACGACTGCTATGACAGTGCCGACTTTGCGGATGCGGGGATTGGTGATGCGGTAAGATGTCGCTTTTGAGAGCAATACCGTAAGGTCTTCTTCTGTGACTGTTTCGGTGGACGTGTGTCCCTTTGCGTCGGTACATTCGACCGTCAGGGTGGAATCCTGTTTGGATTTCACCTTGATTGTAGCCGATTCGCCGCTCCTTGTCAGCGTAATTTCGTCGCCGACTTTGAATTTCTTGGGTTTTGCCATAATTTTTTGTTTATTTTAATTATTGGAGTTTGGTGATTAGGGATTCGTAAGGAACGCCCTTTGATTGTAACGCGGCGTTGTACTTGGCTATGTCGCTCTCGTCATCGTAGCCGAGCCACTGTGTCAATGTCCTTGCCTCCGTCTCGCCTGAGTACGTCTTGCCTGTCTGCGAACCGAATTGCTTTACAAGGTACAGCCAGTCGTGCAGGTTGGCGCAACCGTTGATGACAGACAGGACGGTGTCCTCGTTGTAAGACCTCGTGCTGTCGCTAAAACAATGTACGTCAAGTTCCAATGCCTTGCGAAGATTCTCGACCTGTTTGGTGTACCAACTCTCGGATTTTGTAATCTGCTTTTTATCGAGGCCTGCCGTCTCGTTTTTGAGATTTTTTTTAGCCCTGCGATTCTCCTTGATTTTCTTGACGATTTTAGACCCGGCATATACCAAAATGCTGATGCCAATGCCAATGCCTATCACCTTGAACGTAGTGCCGACGATGGAAAAACCTTTGCGGACACCGTGCTTCACGTCGGAGCGGATGTCCTTGTCCTTCATCAGTTCGGTGGCTACTACTGCGGCTGCGGGCGAACCGAGACGATAGTATTTCTTTTTGTCTTTCATAGCGTTAGTAGATTGGGATTATACGAATGAACTCCAACCTGTACGGTACGAAGATGCCGTTGTTGGTATTGTCGTACTGCGAGGTCTTGATAGTGAGTTCGCCTTCAAAGAACTGGTACATACTCACCTGTGACTTTTCGAGCGACTTCGGGGTGAAGTTGTAGTAGTTGTCAAAAGAGATGAGTTCTACCTTTTGCTCCTCGTCCTTGGCATCGAGCGCGTGTGAGGTGAACATATAAATATACTTGTTGAGCCTCTTGAACACGGACGGTGCAGACACATCAATCCACTCCCTCTCGGTGGTGAAATTGGCGATGCCGCGAGCCTTCATTTCGCGGTCAATTAAATTTTCGATGTCTATCATAGCGTCATTCCTCCTCGTATATAATGTAAAGGTGCAGGTAGCAATTCTTTGAAATGTCGGTCTCGTCAAGTCTCAGGACGTAACGGACGTTGTTTTTGAGAGTTTCGACGTTGGTGTCAACATTGATGCGGTCGAAGGGCTGCGGATCGTCCTTGACGAGCATATCGGTAAGAATCGGGAACTTGTCGGCTTCACGGAAGACGGATATAAACCCTTTTCCGTTAATCAGTTTGGGGCAAACGCCGACAATCCTTTTAGCCCTCGACGGAAGCGGCACAAAATCCTTGTCGCAGGAATATGTGTTGTCGATGGGCTTGGAAAAATTGTATAACCGCCTGTTGTTTTTCATAGTTTACGATTTTACGGGGTTCTTACACTCGGAGTAGAGGTTGATTTTGAACGAATATCCTCCTTCGGGCCAGTATGCCGGGACTGTCTCGCCTTGGTCGTTGACCGTGGTGGCCGGGGTGCGGTCGTAGAAGTTGCCTGTAATCTGCGAGCCGTCGGCGTGGAAGTTGCAGTTGAGCAAGCACTGTTTGAGGGTACATTCGTCGAGTTTGAGGATGAGCGACGTGTCGAAATCCTGCGGGAATACTTCCTCTTGGTCGATTGTCAAGTCCATATACGCCCTTTTGAGAGCGTCGTATGCAAATGACGTGGACGCAGTAAGCACAATGCCACGAATACGCTCGTTGGTAACTGAGGCGAGGTCGTTGATTTTGACGTGTTCGCCCGCCTTGAATACGTTGACGGTGATTACCTGCCATTTCATATTCTTGATTGCGGCAAGCACTTCTACCGGGGTGGTCGGCGAAACAGGGTCGCCTGTGCCTTCTATCTGTAATTCTGTTGCCATTTTCTTATAACATTTTGATTAATGGATTGTTGGCGACTTTCTGAAAGAAAGCCGGGTTTTTCTGTATCTTTGGGTATAGGATGTTGCAGAAGGTTGGTTCGCTGATGTTGGCTGCCACGTTCTGCAATACTTCCTTTATCTTTTCGGCGTTGGCGTCGTTGGAGGCCTCGATGGTGATAACAAGGCGTGTCTTCATATTACTCATTGTCGCCGTCCTCCTCGCCGGAAAAGTTTTCGTTGTCGTCCTCGGTGTCGAGATTGAGCGCGGATTTTTCCTGTTTGTTTGACTTGTAAAGCCTCTTGGAGAAATCGAATATTTCTTCAAAGAGTTTCGGGCTTTTTGCGCAGAGTTCCACGATGGCGAGTATGCGGTTGAGACTGTCGGCGGTGTCAAAGTCGTACAGTTTGTTGACGATGGCATTGATGATGCGGTCTACCTCTGTTTCGGTCTTGGCTGCGCCGACTTTTGCCGCTGGCTGGTCGTCGGTGTCGGTGTCGTCGTCGTCGCCGCCGGGTGTAATTCCGAGCAATCCCTGCAACTGTTTTTCGTCGATGCCCGCCTTAGTGCCGATGTAGTTGCATACGCCGTTCATCAAGAGGGTGGAGAAAGTGTTTTTGGCTTCGGCGTCGCGCTGTATGCTTTTGTTCTCGTATTCGAGGTCGCGGTTTTTGTATTTGAGGTCTTCGTTTTCGGTTTTGAGGCCTTCAAGTTTGCCTTCAAGCACGGTAATTTTTGCCCTTGCCTCGGAGAGTTGCGATTTGAGTTCGGATTCGCGGTTGGCGAGGAACAAATTGTTGGATTTTTCCTCTATGTACGAGCCAAGGTCTTCGTATCCAAGTGCGCCCAAACCGGGAAATCCCTGCGCCTTTTTCGGGGTGTAATTGCGTTTCCCCTTTTGGGTGGGGATTAGTATTGTGGCCTCAGCCGTGACTTCGCCGTTGATGCGCGAATACTCCTTGATTTGCAGTGCGTCGTATTTGCGCTCAGTGGCTTTTTCTGCGTATTTCTTGAAAACGTCCGCTCCCGATGCGTTTTTGCCCGCGTTGGCGACGGTAACAAGCGGCGTGGCAAGAGGGTTGCCACCGTTGTTGGAGATGGCGTAGAGGTCAAAAAAGACCCTCTGTCCGTCGTTTTCTCTATCTTGGAGCGTTTCGTAATATCTTGTAAGTTCCTCGTTCATATTGTTGCGCTGTTGTTGTTAGGGGTTGCGGGATAACGGATTGACGTTATTCGTTATAATAAAAAGGGGAGCGGGCAATGTTCCGCCGCGCCCCCCCGTAATTGCATTATAAATGCGAGAAAAAAACTGCTTAGTTCTTAGCGTTCTTAGAGCCGATGAGTTCGAGCCTGAGACACAACTTCTTGCCGGAAGTGGCGGCAGCCGCTGCACCTGAGAAGAAGAGGTTGAAGGTAATCTTTTCGTTGGCTTTGAGCATCTTGGGGCAGTCGAAGTAGTATTCGCCGACCTTGCCAGTGGTGTTCTGACGGGTGTCGGTAACGCTTACAGGCATCTTCTCGAAGAAGTTGACGTTGCCGATGCCGAATGTCATTTCGCCGTTCAACACCATAGCCGGGGCTACGCTGTTGTAGTCGGCAGCCTTTGCGCCCGCGATGTCAGGCGTTGCAGCCTCACCAGCCACGAGGCGGATACCACGGCAGGAGAAGTATTCGCCTGCGGGCACTTTGCCGTTGGGAGTGTTGCTGATGCCCTCAACGGTGTCGTTGTCGCCAAGGTCAAACATTCGGACGTAGGTGCTGCCTTCTACCACCTTGGTGGAGTAGTAGCGGTAGTCAACCAACTGCACGTCCTTGCTTGCGAAACCCTTCTGAATGTCTTCGGGGAGTTGCTTCATCTGCGAAGCATATACGGTCTTTGTGTAGTTCATTGCTGATGGTGTTTGAGTGTTGTTGGATGCCGTCTTCTTTGCGGCTTTGTTGACTTGTGCCTTGCGGATTGCCTTGCGGGCACGTTTCTTCTTTGAGCGGCCGAGGTCGCCGAGACCTTCCATATCGTCGATGATGCCTTCGAGGTCGTCGAGGTTGGTGTCGGAGAGTCTCTCCAAGCCCTCAATCTCAATGCCTTCAATGAGGTCGCCGGCTACTTTGTTCAGGTCTTTGTAGTTTTCAATCTGATTCATTTTCGTAATGTTTTTTTGTGGTTAGTAAATGTCTTCGGCTTCGAAACCGTCGAAATCCTCGATGGATTCGCCTTCAAGTTCGATTGCGTTTCCGCCGCCGATAGCAAGCAACGATGGTTTGTTGGGGAGTTCGCCGATGCCGTGTACGCCGTCCTCGTCGTCGTCGCCGTCCACGCCGTCCACGTCGTCGTCGTCCACGCCGTCGATGTCGTCGTCGTCGCCCTCAAAGCCGTCGATGTCCTCGTCTGCGCCGAAAATAGAGCCTAAGAAACTCTCCTCGTCGTCAGCACCCGACAAAGCGGTGGTGATAGATTTGCCCTGAAATGCCTGCACTGCAAGTTCGCCCAAACCAGCCGCACCGATTCCGAGGGCTACGTCCTTCATAGTCTCGTCCTTGGTGGTGATGTAGAGCGTCGCGCCTGTGATGGCGACAATGGCGGGTGCAAAGTATTTCTTGCCTGTCTTGGTAGTGTCGGCTCCGAGACCCAGCATACCAGCCACGCCTGATGCCGTGGCGGAGGTGCTTTCGCTGGAATTGCCGATTACCTTCTGCGCCAAAAACCTGTCGGCGACGATGCCGATAGCCAATCCGCCTAAAATCTTAGCCGGACGTTTGAGGCCACCGCCGATATTCTTGACCGTCAATTCTTTTTTTGCCATTTTTGTAAAGATTATTAAGTTATTTCAATTTGATTTTGCTGAGTGTTCCCAAATGGGATTTTCTTGTCTTTTTGCCCGACTTGACAATAGCACGGATTCCAAAGAACAACGACAACACACCGACGCCCGCCGCACCCCATTTGACAATATTCTTTACCTTATCCTTATTACCAGAATCGCTCACATCGGGCTTGCTGCCACCAGCGTCTTGGCGGGTGTAGTCGGTGTCGTCGCTGTCGGATGATGATCCGCGTTTTTTCTTTGTGAACAAGTCCACCACGTCCATTGCGGCTGCGGCGTTGTCAACTGTAAGGTTCTTTTTAATCCAATCCTTGGCCTTGCCGCCCTTCTTGGTGGTGGAAGTGCCGCCGTCAGTGTCCTCCGCGTCGGGAGCGGGAGCGGGCGACGGGAGACTGTAAGAGGTCATCTTAGACTGCTTTTTTGCCGCTTTTGCGTCCTTTTTGGCCTGTTTCTTTGCGGCTTTTTCGGCTTTTTTCTCCGCCTTGGACTTCTTGGTTTTCTTGGTCTTTTTGGTTTTGTTGCTGGCTTTTTGGGTAGACTTTTTCTGCTTTCGTGCAGCCTTTTTCTGCTTTCGTGCAGCCTTTTTTGCCGCTTTCTTTGCTTTCTTAGCCGACTTGTCTTTCTTGCCAAGAGAACCCAAAACGGTGATATTGCCGAGGCCGTCGATGTCGCACAGTTCGCCGTCGTCACGGACGAAAAATGCGCCTTCCAAATCCTCGTCTTCGTCGGCATCCTCGTCCTCATCCTCCCCGTCGCCGTCGGACTGCTCGCCGTCGTCCACTTCGTCGTTGTCAAACTGGATTTCCTCGTCTTCGTCGGCTTCTTCTACGTCTTCGCCATCCTCACGGGCTTCTTCCGCCGTTTCGTGGATTTTTTCGCCGACAGACTTCATTACTTCGAGGACTTTCTTGATGATGGGCATTGCGGACGCTATGGCAGTGCCTGTGGCTGTGGTCGCTGGCTCTATGCCGAGAGAGCCAAGATATTCGGGCATATCAATCACGCCGTGGTTTTCGAGGACGAGGCCGAGTTCCGCCAACTGTCCTTCAAGGTCTCCTTTGAGTTTCTTAGAGCCGAACAACGCCTTGCGGCCTTTGCCCTTGTCGATGGCCTTGTTGAGTTTTGACATAGAGCCGCCGAGGTTTTTCCAAACTTTGGCGAACTTGTCGCGGGCTTGCTGGTTGGTGGAGAGGCGTTTGGCGAGACCACGGAAATTGAGCCTCAAAAGGAGGAGAAATGATGCACGGGGGAGTAGGAGCGATGTCTTCACCGTGAACTTCTTGATGGCTTTGCCTACCTTCTTAGCCGCCTTGACGAGACCGCCACGGTTGGCTGCGAGTTTCTTTTTGGCTGCTTTTTTGGCGGCTTTTGCCTTTTTGAGAGCCTCTTTGTCTCCGCTTTTACGTGCCTTGCGGATTGCTTTTTTGGCTGCGCGTTTTTCCTTGCGGGCGGCCTTACGCGCTGCCCTGCGCTCCTTGCGTTTTTTGCGTCCGGCGAGGAGACCAACAGAGCCGTCCTCGTTTTCCTCATAGACGCGGCTTGTACCGTCTATGCCGGAGAGCATTATGATGTCGTTACCTGTCAAACTCATAGGATATGTCTTATCTTTGCCCGTAGGCTTTTCGTAATTAAACTTGTGTGTTACTGGGTCGCAGGTGATATTTTCGCCGTCGCCATAAACGATGACGTACACGTGCTGCCAGTTGCCGACGTTGCCCCAGTCGTCTTTGTATGCAGCGATTCGTAGAGCAAACGGGATTTTCATTTCGTAGAATAGAGAACCACAGAATATCGACATACAATCGCAGTCGGCGGAATTTTTGGCGTCGAACTGGTTGCCTTGCCTTGCGCAGACTTGTGCGCAATACCAAGTATAGGCGGGAGTGCGTAGTTGCTCACCTTTCTCGACGTTGTACTTGATGTATTTGAAAACAAAATTGAATACGTTTTCTGCGGATTCCTTGATTGTCTTGCCTTTGAGGATTTTGGCGAGGCCGCGCACTTGGTACGAATATTCCTTGATGATGCGCTTCATCAGTTGCACGGTATCATCAACAGAACCATCTTTTTTGAGGACGGTCTTTTTGAGTTCCGGCTCAGGGAAAAGGTGGTCGTACTGAGAACCGTCCGAAATGGTACGGTATTTAGCCGACAGCGGAGAATAGCCCATATTTAAAATATTCGTTTCCATCAGTTGCTAAGTTTAGTTTCAAAGGTTATTGGCATAGACTTGTTGGGAAGGTACACAAGCACATTGAGTGTCAACTGCGGCAAAATCTGCGTCATCAGTGTATCGGTGAGCGCGGAAATAAATGCACTCGGCGTGGTGAATGTGAGGCTCGTGCCAAGTCGCTTTGCGATGTCGATTAAAATGGACGCGGTGGACAGGTCGATAGGAATTTGGAGCGTGTAATTCTTGATGGTGGTGGTGCTTTGCGGCTCTATCCGTATGATGTCGGACGACGCTTTGCTCGAAGAAAGTGTCTTATTGCCGTATTTGATGAGGATGTACGGTTTTTCAAATGACACGGAAGTCTTTGTCGGGTTGGAAATCTCGATATTTACTTTAAGAACGATGTTATTGTCTTTCTTGCTTACTTTGCTGACCTTGATTTTGAAGGTAGCCTGTTTTGCAAATGCCTCCACGTTGGCAGCGGTTGCGGTAACTTTGTATGCCACAACACCTATTCCGCCAACTACCAGCGTTCCAATTAATATTTTTGCCCACGTTTTCATATAAAAAAATGTTTTGATGGCGCAAATATATGGAAGGCGTGTAACGTGCTGTCCCCTAATGTCCGCGAATGTCCCCTAAATACTCCTAATGTCCCCTAATTGGTTGTTTATGTGAAAGATGGCTAAAAAAAGGGCGTTCCGATGGTGGGAACGCCCTAAAAACGACAATTTTTCGCTAAAAAGAGTGATAAAAGTGCTATTAAATGTTGTTTTTTGGTGTGGTGTCGAGGATTCCGAGGTTGTGAAGTGCATTTTTGAGGTCGCCGATGCGTGAATTGATGCACTTGGCAAGGAGTTCTTTGGTGCGGTCGGAGAGTGGTACGTCTGCAAAAGGCGATTCGGAGAGGTCAAACACCTCGTCGCCGAAGTCAAATTCGGCATCTTCCTCGTCGAAATCGTCGTCTTCGTCCTCGTCTTCGAGTTGGATTTTGTTTGGTTGGCCGTCTAAGAAGGCGGCTGCCGTTTCCAATTTGGTGAGGGCGGATTCAATATCCGCAGCCTCCTGCAATGTTTCGCGGTCGTTTATCATAGTGTTTTTTCTTTTTATGGTTAGTATTGTAAGTTTTCCTGTTTCTTGCAGGACAGATATTTTTCTATTGCGCATTTGGCATTTTCTACATCGGCTCTTGATACCGGCCCGAAATACTTGAATATTTTTTCGACCTCGTTGAGGGAATAATATCGCTTGTACGGCGTACAGTATGTTACTTCCGACAGTTCGCGGCGGAATTGTCGGGGCGTTACGCCGTAAAAGAACGCCAAGTCAGACTTGCGGATGCGCTGTGGCAACAGGATGCCGCTTGGCGTGTCGTTGGAAAATGCGTAGGTGTTGGTCATTTTGACGGGGCAAAGATTTTTTTGGGTTATTAATTGACGTAAAGATAGGGAGTTTTGCGGAATGATGGACGAAATGCGCACAAAGTCGGGATTTTTTGGCAGGTGGCGGATGGAATCCGCCGGGAAGGGACGGGACATATTGGGCAGGGTGGGGGCGTTATTTGGAATTTGTAAAAACTTCATTTTTTTGAAAGTGGGTGTCGGGGGGCGGCGGCGACCTACATAGGGGGTGTATGTGGCTATTTTTCAAAGATTTAGGGCGATTTTTGGCGACCGACATAGAAACAACACGTTTTGTAAGTGTTTCAAAATAAGATAGTTATAAATGGGGGTATGTAGGTTTTATGTAGGTCGGTTTTTTCGGCGACCTACACGAAACCTACAAACCTACATAGAACCTACGCGAAACCTACATAAAACCTACATATATAATATATTATAAATCAATAAGTTAAGTATCAAAAAAGGGGGTATGTAGGTCGGAAACAGGGTGGCGAGTGGATTTTAAAAAAAAATATTATGTTAAATAGAAATTGTAAATTTTTGATTTTCAGGGAGATAAAAAAAGCACCGATTTTGAAGTCGGTGCTTTTGGGTGGTGAGAGGGTGGGGATGGGGCGATGCCGCATAAAATGCGGCGGAATGGACGGAACGTGAGTTGGCTTTCACTCTTTGTCCATTAAATCAAGCGTGTTGTCAATATACCTGCGCGGCGAATCTGAAACAGACAGTCTGATGTCTCGCACAAGTTGCTGGCTTTCTTTTAGGTCGTTGCGCCACCACCTTAATATATAGTGAGAGGCTGTGCCTGACTTCAATGGAATTTTGGTGTCCAACACATAGTTTTGGAAGGCTTTTTTCCTTACTATGTCCTCAACGGAATTGTGGATTACAATGCCGTACAGCACAATGCTCTCCTCGATAAGGTAGGCATCTATCAGTGGCTGCCCGAAGGTAAGGTTTTTAACCAAATCAATAGAAACCTCGCCCTTAGCGATTGCGCCTTTCATTGGCAAACCTACACTTAGGGCATATTTCATCACTTTGGACAATATCTCAATCAACGCTTTGAGTGTGGTCTGTTTGTCGTCAGAGGTGAAGAAATAAATGCTGTCGGAGAAAATGGAACTGAATATGCTTCCTTTGTTGTTTATAAGGTCGGATATGAATATCAGCAAGTTTTGTAGTTTTTCCCCGATGACATTGTGCGGATTGCGCGCCACCATATCCTTGAAGCCCATCACGTCCATATATGCAACGTAACGGATTGCACTCTCGATGGAACTAACTTCTCTCTCCCACAACCTTTTGTTTTGGTTGTTCTTTGCCGAATGGTTTGTAGCCGAATGGTTCATATTCTAATGTTTTTGGGGTTACTTCATAACAGTACACGTAATTCTTTTTGCCGCACACCTCGTAGGTGTTGCCTCTCATTCCCTTTTTGAGGAAATAGTCGCGGGCTTTTTCGGCTTCTTTTGGGGTGTCAGCATCCACGTAAATGTACCAATGGTTGTCTTTGTGAATCTTGTGGTACTCAAACAGGGCGTGTTCGGGATTGTCGGTAATGCCGATGTAGTGGCTCGACCACCAACGACCCTTGCTGTACGCCATGTGCTCCTCAATCTCCTTGATGATTTCTTCTGCTGTCATAGTGTTGAAGTTTTTTGATTGTTCGACATCGCAAATATAACCTTTTATACTGAATCGCCCAAAAGTTTTTTTATTGTCAATTCCATATCTTTGATATACTCAAAGTCGGTTATAGTGTGTCGGCGGGTTGGACAATAGGGTTGTGTGGGCGGATGGAATCCGCCCGGAAGGGACGGGACTATTTGGCTTTTATGCGCATTGAGACGTATTGGTCTTTGTGGTCGGGGGAACATACGATGGCTTCGCATAGTATGTAGATGGACGGGTCGGATTCGTCAGGAATCAATAATTCCATAGCAATTTTTTTGACTGCATAATCGTTTCGACGTTCTAATTCGCGGTATAGTGCGTCGATGGCACGATAATACCACGATTTTGGGATAATGCTGCTCATAGGTTACTGTGTTGTCGCCGACAAGTATGTCGGCGGGGTGGGACATTAGAATAGGGATAGTTGGATTGCTTGTTTGGGTTCGACGTATTTGGGGTGCAAGTGCATATATCCTTCGCGTAAAGCGGTCTTGATGCGTTCACGTTCCGCCTTACTCACGTTGTTTTTGTCGGCTTCATAGTTGACGGTCAATGCTTTTTCCAAAGAATTGCCGATTCTTTTGTCGTCCATAAAGATGTAAAACACCGTGTATATGCGGTTGCACAATTTTGCATCGGCACTTTCACCTGCGATCTGTCGGCGTTCATAGCATAGATGGATTTTTTGTGTAACGCCATCTTTGCCGTCTTTGTTGATGCGCAGCGGTGTGCTTTCTACATTCATAAAAAATACACACAGGGCATCGCGTTTGGCTATTTTGTTGGGACGTTGCCAACCATAATATACTTTCATTATTTCCTTATCTGTTTAGTATGATACTTTTCATAGAAACTTACGCAATCGACAAATAACTGCGGCATATATACGTCGCAATAATTCATCCATAGACAGCACGTTTTACCGACCGAATTTTTCAAATAATTGAAACTACTTTTGAGTTTCTCAATATTGAAATCCTCGCGTTTAAAGATATAGCACGTTACCATATTCTTTACGCGCTTAGGGTCAATGTAGGTCGGAGAATTGCGGACAACAGCCACTGCATAATCTTCATTTACGGCATAAAAGCACTGTTTTACACCATCGGCAGTTTCGGGGACGAGTTCCATTCCTGAACGGTTTGGATTGTGATGCAAATTACAATCTTCGATGGTTAACCACGGAAATTCACCATCCTTGAAGAAAAAGGTCATCAAATACAAAAATTCTATCATTTTTCAACGTTTTTTTATTCAACATTTCGTTAACGGGTGCGGAATATCATTCCTAATTGCTTGGCGCGGGATTCGCACTTGGCGGTGCGGGTGGTGCTGGCGGTGATGTAGGCGACCATTCCCGACCTTTGAGGGATTTCGTAGCCGCATTTGCGGAGGTAGTAGCGGAGGCCGCACAGTTGGCGGTTGAGGTCGCGGTCTTTGACGCGGGCGAAGTGGAAGCGGGTCTGCTGGTCGTAGCCCCAATTGAGGCGGATTTCGTCTTTGCGGCGTGTTTCGCGCCAAGTTGCAGCCTTGCGTCGGTGGATGTCTGCAAGTTCTTCGGGGGACTTGTCGCGGAGGGGGTATTCGCGGGGCTTGAAGCGTGTTTTTGCGCCGTTGTCTCGCGCTTGCTGGCGGCGGCGTTCTTTTTGCTCGTCGGTTTCGTTTGCCATAACTTCCTGTGCAGCCGCCGTTGCGTCGGCTTGCATTTTGCGCATAAACTGGCGGGATTTTGATAGGCCGAGGTCGCGCTTAATGCGCTGCATCGTGGACAGGGTGATGGAGAGTTTAGCGCATATTACCTCGTTTTTGGTGTGTTTGTAGTGCGCTATGAGCCACGCCGTTTGCTGTGGCGTGAGGGTTATTTTGGCGGTTTTGTAGGGGCGTTCCATAGTGTGTTGTTTTTTGGGGTTGTCGCCGACAAGTATGTCGGCGGGACTGGACATTGGGATTGAGGGTTAACGGGGGTTGAGGTCTCCTGTTTTGGGGTCGATGCGCAGGGCGTAACAGGCGTGGTGGTATGATTCGGGATAGTCGCGCTGCCACAGGTCGCAGAGGTATTTGAGGACATCGACGCCCCAAAAGGTATTGACGCGCTTGCTATTGCGCTGTCGAGGCTTGTGGAGTTGGAAGTATTCTTGCGGTACTTGCGCCCACGCTATAACCTTGTCGGCACTAATTTCCTTGGATTTAGCGTCGATGTTCGCTATCACTACGTCCTGATAGTGGCGGGTGATGAGTTGGTCTGCCTCTTGTTCCCGGCATACGGCAATCTTGGTGAGTTGCTCGATGCCGGTGATTAGGGTCTTGCTTACTTGCTGTATGGTTTCGGTTTCTGTCATTGCGCTGCGGTGTTTTGTCAGAAGTTCAGTTTTTGTTGGATGGGCAGATTTTTCTGCCGAGCGATGGCGGTGGCGCGCTCGATTTCTGCGTCCTCCTGACGCTCCAATTCCTTGGAGTGTTTCAAATGGATGTCGAAACGTGTGCGGAAATATTTCTTTTGCTCTTCGCGCATACGGGCGACAAGTACAAAAAAGTCTTCGTGTGTCATAGTGTGTCCTCCTGTATTTTAATTAGTGATAAATACTTTTCATAGTGCGGTGTGTTAGTGTGAAGGGCGGATAAAATCCGCCGGAATGAACGGGGCTTAATTCTCTGTGGAACACTCATAAATAAGCGTCTGCTGAATTTTCTCCAAACGCTTTTTGAGCAACCGCTTGTGCGATTTGATTACCTTCAACGCAAGCGAATAATTAATGTTGAAAATTCGTGCGCCGCTCGACTGGAATTTACCACCTTCAAAATGTGGTATTGCAATGGATATTGAACCAAAAGTTTTGTAGGATTCATCAATAACATCAGGCACTTTGCCTTCACATTCTTTGATGAACTTCTCCAAGTCGGCAATGAACTTGTCGCAGGTCTCTATCTGTGAGTAGATGTTATATACCTGCATTGCTGTTTCTTTGTTGATAATTTCTTTCATAGTGTTTGATGTTTAGAAGGTTACACCTAACTTTTGTTTTAAAAGTGGGTAGTTGAGGATGAGGGATGAGGTCGGGTTTGTCCAACTGCGCTTGTCGTCGAGGGTGTCGCCTTCGGAGAGGAAGCGGACATCTTTTTTGCAGACGAAAAACTCCGAATGGATGATGTTTTCGGATATTTCTTGCTGGGACTTGGCGCGGTTGCCCGCTTCTTTGGCGTATGGGACGTATAAGCGGCCTAATCGTAGGGCAACAAATTCGTCGTAATAGGTCTTGCCGTCGTCGCGGGTGTCGTTCAAGAGTTTCAAATCCTGACCTTTTTTGATTACGCCACGGTCGTAGAGGATTTGGATTATATTCCAAAATTCGAGGGTTACGTTGGTTTCCTCCAAGAGGTTGAATTGTTCTTGGATGTTTTGTGCTGCCATTGCGCAAAGGTCGTCCATATAGTCGAGATGCACCATATTGATTTTCTTTTCGTCGAGCAATATCATCGCCGGGGCGAGTATGCCCGCCATATTGTCGAGGAAACGGGTGTCGATACCGGGAAGACGATTGAAAAAGTATTCAAATAGTGCGTCGTATGTTGACTTGAACCGCTTTTCGATGAGTTTGCGGTATTTGAGGAGTTCGGCACAGATGCAGGATAGTCCGCCGCGCTCGATTTCGATGAGACGCTTGAAGGCTTCGCGTTGTTCGGCGGTCTTGTTGGTCTCGTTTGCCTGTACGAGTATGGTACGGGTAAAGAAGATTTCATTTTCGGGCAGGTAGTTGGATGTAAGCACCAATGAGGATTGTACGTCCACGCTGTCCACCTTGTTGTCGTTGGAGAAGGAGGCTTTTTGATAACCTGCACCGTCGTACATTGATTGGAGCATACCTTGTACGTTGCCAACTATGTCGTTGTGGTATTCGTCGAGCCAAACCATTGAGTTTGACTTTTGGTTTAACATACGCGCCATTGATTTGGGCGTATTTTGGTTGCCTTTGAGGGAGACTTCCTTCTGAGGCTTGCCGAAAACTGCGGTGAGGTTGCGGATGATTGAGGATTTACCTGAGCCGCGCACACCTTTTACATAGAGTATGGGCATAAATTTCAACTCGTCAAAAAGTATGTCCCGGAATATCGAGGCTATCATAAAGCAAGTTGGCAGGATGCAGTAGTGTTTGTGGGCATCGAGGAGTAATTGAAACCACTTGTTGAAGGTCATTTCCTTATTCTCGAAATACTGGAAACTATCTGCCACGTCGTCTTTTGCCACGCCGCCTGTTATGGAATCGACGTAGGGCATAAAGAAGGATTTGTCGCCACACTTGACGAGGCCAAAGACATCAGGCGTGAGGACTTCGCCGTCGCGGATCGCCACGTTGGAGAAAAAGTAGGCGTGGGCTTCGGCGTTCCAACCTAACTTTTCGACGTAGATGGATTCGTCAACGGGGGGCATAGCCTCTAATATTTCGTTGAGGCCGTCGTCTTTGCCTTTGAACATCTTTTGATGCTTATATATTGCGCTGCGGAATTTGGCGGCTGAGGCAAAGTCGCGGTTTGCGAGTTTGAGGTATATAGGCTCGTCGAGTTCCAAATCCTTGTCGTTGCCGATTTGGACGATGCGGTAAACCTCGTCGTTGGCGGTGCGTATCAAGTGCCTTATCATAAAGGGGAACTTGGCTACGGAGTACCAACTGAATTTGGTCTTGACGTATGTGCCTTCGTTGGTCATCTTAACGTCGTCGGTGCTGATGTAGTAACGCTTTACTTCGTCGTCTTCGGTGATGTCCTCGACGGTGGTGTCGGCTTGTACGTCCGCGCCGAGAGCCGATGCAACGAGGGATTTTGTTAGTCGCTCTTTGATGTCTTCCATTTGTTACACCTCCTTTTTTAACAGCAAGTCGGCGAGGTCTTCCTTGTCGCTGCCTTGCGTGATGAAGTCGTTGACTTTGAGTTTGAGAGTTGGCATTACGTCCTTAATCCTTGCCGCTTGGTCTGTCCAACGCTGCAATCCGTCTTTGTCGGGGCATACCACGACGGCGTTGTGGTAGTCTTTGAGGAATTGTAGGCGGTGGGCGTTGAAGTTGTTGAGGGAAAGCGTGGCAAGCCAATTAAACTCCGGGATGAAATATGCGGCGATGATGGCTGTCTTTTCGCTCTCGACGAGGGCGATGGGCTTGTCGGGGTAGAGCGTTATGAGGTGCTGCCCAAAGTAGCACATCTCAGGCTCGTATTTCCTGTCCCTTTTGAGGAACTGCCACATCATCTTAATCTTGCCGTGCTCCGTGCCGTCGCCGTTGGGGATTTTGGTGCGGTGGCCGTCGGGATTGTACCACATCACCTTGCCTCGGTGTATGCGGAAATTCTCATCTATTTGCCAAAAGATGATACCGCCGCCTATGCTGCCAATGCAGTAGTCTTTGAGTACGGCTTTGAGGCGCGATACTTGGAGCGCACAGGTGTTTTTGAGCCACTGACAGAGGTTGTTGTTGAACTTGTCGAGGGTGAAGTTGGCGACCTGCTGGCGCGTGTAGTATTGCGGTTCTACCTTCTCAATGACGATGGGGGCGCACTGGCTGTTGTCGATGTTGCCCGTGGGGTAGCGGTGGTAGCCACATTGACGCTTGTGGTCGCAAACGCCGTATTCGGGACCGGCTGGACGGTTGTCGCTGTCGAGGTAGAGCGAGAAACAGTGCTGGCGGTGGCATTGCGGGCAGGTGGTGCGGCTGCTACGTCCGGCGTATGGGGCGAGGTGGAAGCGGTATTGCATTGTTTTCGTGGTTTAGGGTTTGTTGTAAGGGGCGGATAAAATCCGCCCGGAATGGACATTACAGGGGCTGCGCGTTAGAAGAAGTCAAAGAAACTCCTTGACTGGTTCTCTTGCATTGTGCGGAATATTACCTCGTTGCCGATTTTGAGGGTGTCGAGGTCTATCTGCATAGACCGAATTTCGCGCTTGATGGTGTCTTGGTTCGCCTTGATGCTGTCGAGTTCGCGGCGGACTTTTGCCATTTCGATTTTGAAGTCCTTGTCTTTTACGGTATCAAGGCTGTCTTGATACCAACCTATGCCGACGAGGACGACGGCAAGGAGAAGGAGGAAGATGATTGCGGTTTTCATAGTTTCGCTTATTTGAGGTTTGACATTTCTTTGGTGTCGAGGCAGCCGTATAGGTAACCAGTGATAGGCTCGATGCGGAACAACTCCTCCGGGTCGTTGTTTTTGACGGGGGTGTCGATTATTACCACGTGGTCGCTGTGGTCGTGTCGGTCTATCTTCATTCGTTTGAGGCGCGGATTTTCGTTGATGATGGCGTCCTGCGCATCTTCTAATTGCGCTACCATCTTGTCGATGTCGTCGTAGCGAATTAGTTGATTGTGGAACCGGCGCATTGTCTCGTGCATCAGTGCGCCGATTCTCGACAGGTAACTCAATGCTGGGTCGTAGTACCTGACGATGTAGAGTTGTGATGTTTCCATAGTAGTTACAGATTAGAGATTACAGATTCGTTTCATATATCTTATTTCGTTGGTAGTGGGGTCGTACCACAAGGACTTGATGTTGTCCTTTATGATTTTGACCTGTTCGGGTGGGTAGCCGAGGACGTACATACGCTCGACGATGGCCGCGTTGTCGATGGGATCGCCGCTGCGCGGGGGGAAGGCATCGGTGATTAGGGATTGGAGGATGTCGGGGATTTCGTTCATTTTGCTTGTGCGTTAGTGGTTACGTCTGCCTTGTTGTCTGTGTCGGGGAAGAGTTCCGAAACGCTCATTCCCATTATTTTGGCGATAGTGCTCCAATAGTATTGGGGCGGTTTGTTGCGCCCTTGGAGCCAATTACGCACCGTGGATTGCGACACCTCGAATGTTCTAAGCATCCTATCCCTTATTTCGGTACGTTTTTTTTTGCTCAAAATCGTATTGAATTTTTCTGCTATCTTTGGTGCTATCATTTGTGTGATTGCGTTATTTTGACATTACTATTGCTTTTTTGGGCGCGCTGACAAGTATGTCAGCGGACGGGACAGGCTTAGGAAATGTGTTCGTTCAAGCCGTTGGATTGCGCTTCTTTCCATACGTCGGCGTAATAATCGACGTGGCCACATGGGTTTTCCCAAACGTCAACATATTTTCTTTCGCTGCCGTCATAGGCTGTACCGTCGTGAATCGGTCCGCGACGTTTGCCGCATTTGGGGCAGAAGTCCGAAATGATAACCGTTGCTAAATGGTTATATGGGTTACGAACCATTATTGTTACTCTACGTGTATCCATAATTAAAACAATTTTAGTTGGGTGAATGGGGTGCGGGTGTCTGATGGAACTTCGGCGGGGGCGGCGCGGGTGGTCTCGGCGGCTGGGGATTGGGCAGGTGCGGAGACGGGCTGCGGGGGAAGTTGCTTTTTGGAGCGGGCGCGACGGGGCGCGGGCTTCGAGGGAGAGGCGGTGGTGGCAGGGGCGGGGGATGGGGATTCGCCGCCAATTATGGCGGCGGGCTCAACAGGCTGCGCGGTGGCAGGGGCTGAGGTGGAGAGGGTGGCAGCGGGGGCTGAGGATGCGCCGCCAATAATGGCGGCAGACACGACCTGAGCGGGGCGGGCTGCTTTGAGGGTGAAGGCGATTACTATGATGTAGGCGGTGTAAAAGCCGTAAAATAATGAGGATATGAGGACAAACTGCGGTTGCTCTACGTTGATGCGGAGATAGACCGCGAAGCCGTCCAATGCCGCAAATACCAATACCGGGATTAGGCGGCGGAGGGTGAAGACGGCAACTGTTGTCATCACGGAGTAGGAGAGGGCAAAGGCTGTGAGGACGGACTTGTCGAAGATGGAGACTGGCGCGTCCTTCGTTACCATTTCCTTAGCCGCAATGAGGAGTTCGCTGTTGGAGTAAAACAGGTGTGCGGCAAGGGTGAAGAGGATTATTTTGAGTTCGATTGAGAGTGCTTTCATTTTGACATATTGCGTTTGATGAGTTCGAGAATCTGTTGTTTGTTCATTCCTGCGGAGGCTTTTTCGAGGCAGCGGCGTCCGGCTGGGTATATCTTTTTGCCAGTGGCTGCTTCGTATTCTGCGATTGCGGCATCGAGGATGGCGGCGTGGTTGTCGGGTGCGGCGGCATCGAGCGAGGATTCGCCGCCAATTATGGCGGCGGTCGGAACATCCGACGGCGAGGCTGACGGAGTGAAGATGCGGTGGTATGCGTTGGTGAGGAACACCGTGGCAATGCAGATGGTTATGGAGATGGCGTACACCTTGTATTTGGGTACACGTTTGAGATATTCGTTTGCTATGCGGATTTTCGCGATGGTCTCCATTGAGTAGTTTGTGCGCAGCCTTCTGTTGATGGCTGCTACAAATGGTTTGGGGACGGAAAAGAAATGCTTTAAGTAGCCGTTGTCAACATTCTGACTGATAAATCGTTTGTCATTGAGCAAGCGGACTACTGCATCGTTGTTTTTGACGACGAGATGCGGCGTTATGGCTGGCTGGTCGTCTTTGGCATCGCGGGCTGCTTGGGTCTGAGCGGTTTTGCAATCTTGTTGCGATGATGTTGCAACACTGTTGCAATCTTGTTGCGATGATGTTGCAACACTGTTGCAATCTTGTTGCAATGATGTTGCAACGTTGTTGAAATCTTGTTGCAACGATGTTGCAACGTTGTTGAAATCTTGTTGCAACGTTGTTGTATTGCCATTTGGGTACTCTACGATGGATGTATGACCCTTGTCTCCCTCGATAGAGTAGAGGGTGGCTTCCTTGACTATTTTCCTATTATCCATTTTATTACCTTGTTGTTATAATCCATTTTTTCAATCCTTCTAAATCGAAGTTGTCTCCGGGACAAGATGTGTTGTTTTGCTCCCAGTCCTTGTGTCCTCTGATGTTCTCTTTTGGAATATCGTATTGATAACACAGTTTGTTAATCAGGATAATTAACAAGATTTGTTGTGTCAACGTCGGGCGAGTTTTGTTGAAATCGCCGTGGACACAAATCCCGATGTTTGCCGTGTTTCCATTCAGGACGTGCGTCCCTTTTTGATGCTCGTCTCGGCACTTGTATATCCTGTCGTTCATAACTACATAATGATATGCAATGCCGCTTTCCATATCGCAAGAGTCTCTGTGGTATCTGTTTATTTCGTTACAGGTGGTGGGGCGGTTGATGCCGTCGTTGTGTATCGTGAGGTAACGCGGTGTACCTGTCTCGGCTGTCGGCGTGAAACAGATGGTTACATCTGCGTAATAACGTGCCTTAGCAACCTTAAACACCAAAACAACTATCACCGCTATGCGAAGAGTGCGGTACAGAACTCGTACAATTTTCGCCATTCTCCGGATTTTATAAGCCAAAAAGTGAGAAACAAGAAGATGAATAACGCTGCGTAGGCGAATCCTTTGCGTACAAAGGATTCAAGAAACACTTTAAGCGTTGTTTTTGAGAGCCACAGCGTGAAGTCCAGCACCGAGAACACGCAGCAAAGGGGGAAGATGAGGAACGTGATGGCGAGAATCTTTTGCCAAGTGTAGCCTCGTAGTTGCCAGCGCGTCAAGAGGGACATACAGGGATGGTCGGGGTCGCGTATTGCGTTTTGCGGGACACCGGGGTCGTTGATGACGGGTTCGGTGTATTCGATGTATTCTTGTGTCATAGTGTTTTTCGTTATTACGGGTTGACGGGATAAGGGTATTAAGGTGTATGTAAAAGGGGGCTGCGAGCGGACTAATAATCATAAAGTTTTGCAACTTCAAAAAATGGGGCAGCCCCCAAATACAAACAACAAACCTTCTATCAATTTTGGTGAACGAGCGTCGTTGTGGGTGAGCCTTGCGTCAACAATGCGTTTGTATAGTCGAGGGTGGCGTCGATGGCGGCTATGCGGCTGCGGTCGGGCGCGTACTGACTTTGCAACAATCTTTCGAGGTAGTGGAAGGCGAATGTGTAGATGTCCTTCTGTTTGGCCTCGTCTTTGGGCATATTGGCGATGTTGGTGAGCATCTTTCTTGCCCGGCTGCCTGACACTTTGAAGTGGATCGCCAGTTCGTTGTAGAGGTCTTGCTTCGTGCCGGTCTTCAAAAGACCGTAAAGTCGTTGTAGGCAGTCGTGTATTGTTGTGGTTTTCATAGCGCGTTGTTGTTGCAGTGGGTTGTCCTACTTGGTCTAAACTTCAAATTGAAGTGTTTGTTCGGGTTCTTCGTCGTCGGGTTCGTCGTCGTCCTCGTCGTCTTCGTCGATGTCGGTGGCTGCGTTGATGAAGGCGTCGCGGGTCTTGGCGAACTCTTCGGGGCGTATGTGGAACTCTGCGCCGCTCGACATATAGGCTGTAAAGCCTTGGGGGTTTGGTTCGGAGAGTGCTATAATCTCCGATTCGTCGATGTAGAGGGCGGTTCGTGTGGTGGTGGTTACTGAAATCATTTTTGGGTTGGTTTTATGAGGGTTCGTTTTCGGGTTCGGTCGGTTCTGCGGGGGTGGTTTCGGCGTTTTCGGGGTTGGGGTCAGGGTCGGAGGCTTTGTTGTCCGAGAGCCACTTGCCGAGAGTGCCGAGTTGGTCGGGGGTGAGGTTGTCGCCGAGGAAAACCCAAATGATTTTCTTGACGAGGCAGCCGGGGAGTTTTTGGATGCTGACCGCTTTGCCGGGTTGGATGGCGGGCTGCTGCGCTGCGCGGGTCTCCTTGATGAGTTTTGCGACGTCGGGTATAGCCTCGATGATGGACTGGATGATGTCCCTTGTTGTGAGGGTCGAGGTGCGGACGGAATCTGCGCTGCGCTTGTTTGCGCCATCGATGTTGATGGCGGCTGCTACCTCTTTGATGATGAGGTATGCCGTGAGGTCGTTGATGTAAGCGAACATAATTTGTAGTGTTTTTGATGGTTATTGTATGGGGCGGATGGAATCCGCCCGGAATTGACGTAACGGGGGTTATTTGCCCTTGTCTTTGTCTTTGCCGAAGATGGTTGCAAAGAAGGCGATGACTACTATCAAGGTGATAGCGAGTGTGCCCATACCCATAAAGGCTTGAATGAGGTCGAAAAGTGCGTCTAACATAGTGTTGTGTTTTTGTTGTTTGTATTGTGTTGCGCCGCCTGTTGGCAGCGGACGTTTCCGTCTTGTGTAGGCGGCGGAGGCAGCGAACCTCCACAATGCCTTCGCATTTGCCGCCTGATGATGTAAGGGTATATGTCAAAAAACCAAAAAATTAAAACCTTAAAAAATGGCAGGGTGGTGTCCTAAGTTCTGTCTTGCGACATTAGCGTTTGTACTCGCCGCTGCGCCCGCCGGGGCTGTGGAAGGCCTCTTTTTTGCCGTGGTAGGCATTGGTTGTGGTAAACCGAAGATTGAACTTCAATGTCTTTAAAAAGACCGCCGCTGTGCCAAGTCTTACCTCTTTGAGGCGGCGGTCAGGAACGAACAGGCAGTTTTCCCAGGGCCACTGTTTGTTCTTGTGAAGGTATCCTACGACCTAAATAGTCTCTTTTGCCTCGTCTTCGGTGTCTTCCACTGGTGCGAACTCGCGGAGGACGGTCTCAACTTCCTGCTGGTCTTTGGCTGGTACGCCGTCTTTCACCCAGTTGTAGAATGTAGCGTCCGTGATTCCGAATGTGTCGCGCAACTGTTGTTTGATTGCGCGGCGCATCTGTCGGTTGCGGGTTCTGTTGTATAGTTCTGTAAGCATATCGTTTGTTTTATTGTGTGTGCCGCATAAAATGCGGCTTAATTGACGTTTCTATAATCCCGCCTGTGTGCGGGCTTCCATCAGGATGTGCGCAATGGCGTTTTGCGTTGACTTGCACTCCTTGAAGGCGTCGGACTTGAAGTATTCCTCCAAATCTACTACCACGTTGTACGGGGTGAAATTGTCGGCGATGTCTATCACCAAAATCCTAATCCACGCAAACATCGGGTCGTAATCCACAATCTTGTAGGACAGGGAGTTTTCCCTGCCGCTGCGGAAGTCCGTCAGGGCTGCAAGCGTCTGCAAGGCTAAACAGGTGAGGTGTTTTATGTTGTTTTCCATTTTTTATATACAATTTTTTGTTTATCTTTGCGTTTAAATATTGTCAAATTTGAATGATTTGACAATGCAAAGATAGACTAATTAGTCTAATAACTCCAAATTTTTCGAGTTAAATTTTATATTAATAAATGTTAAAACGCTGTAATATTATGAAAATCAACATCATAAAAAGCAATTTAGAAAAATATATTGCATACAAAAAACTTTCAAATCAAGAGTTTGAAAAGAGTATTGGAGTGTCTAACGGCTACATTGCAAAACTAAAAGGCAGTATGGGCAAAGAAAAATTAGACTATATGCTCGAAATTTATTCTGATTTGAATAGAGACTGGCTGCTGTATGGCGAGGGTGAGATGCTGAAAGGTCAAGGGGGTAGTGTGTCTATAAGCAATGTAAACGGCGACAATATAGGCTGCGGCCACGACAACACAATAAATAACAATGACCTGACGATCCGCGCCCTTATCGACCAAATAAAGGTGAAGGACG
>JAEEGK010004863.1_pt1 | contig 32731 bp, 22 predicted proteins | sample 8958771 | NCBI WGS metagenome assembly JAEEGK01 (sample SAMN16246547, study PRJNA631951) | gut metagenome | biome: gut microbiome; feature: rumen; material: SC-attached | host: Bos | place: Iran: Karaj | collected 2018-10 | reverse complement strand
CGATGATGCGATCAAGGAAGAGCTTGCGGTCAAGGCTCCTTCGGTCATCATCTCAAGAAGACCCTGCGCACTTTTAAAGAACGTAAAGCACAATCCTCCTCTTCGTGTAAACAGAGACAAGTGTGTCGGCTGCAAGTCCTGCATGAAGATCGGATGTCCCGCTATTTCCATGAAAGACGGCAAGGCACATATCGACAACACTCTCTGCGTAGGTTGCGGTATCTGCGAACAGCTTTGCCCGGTAGGAGCATTTGAGTCCTGCCAGAAGGAGGCATGAAAATGAGTACAAAGAATGTAATGATCGTAGGTGTCGGCGGACAGGGTTCGCTTCTTGCAAGTAAACTTCTCGGACGTCTTCTCCTTGACGAAGGATATGACGTAAAGGTTTCCGAAGTTCACGGAATGAGCCAGAGAGGCGGAAGCGTCGTCACTTATGTAAGATACGGTGAGCATGTATATTCTCCCGTTATCGACAAGGGTGAGGCTGACGTAATTGTTTCATTTGAGCTTCTTGAGGCTGCAAGATGGCTTCCTTTCCTTAAAAAGGACGGAACCGTTGTTACCAACATCCAGCAGATAGATCCCATGCCGGTTATCACCGGTGCAATGGAGTATCCCGCAGAGCTTGTCGAAAAGATGAAGTCTGCCGGAGCTAAGGTTGATGCACTCGACTGTCTCGCACTTGCTGAGGAAGCCGGATCCGCCAAGGCGGTAAACATCGTTCTCATGGGACGACTTTCACATTACTTTGATATGCCCGAGGAAGCTTGGATGAAGGCTATGGAAGCAATCGTTCCCGCCAAGTTCCTTGAGATGAACAAGAAAGCATTTGAGCTCGGCAAAAACGCGTAAGAACTATGCGTAAAGTGAACTGGGGGACGGTTCTTCCGTTCACTTAAAAAATCAAAAACGTGAACGGAGGAACCGTCCCCTTGTTCACCATCAGGAGAGAAACAGTGGAAAGGTATTATCAGAAAGAAGCAGAATGTGCTTCAAGAGAAGAGATCACTAAGATCCAGAACGAAAAGCTGGTCGAGCAGGTGAAGCATGTATGGGACAATGTTCCTTACTACCGCAAGAAGATGGAGAAGGCAGGAGTTACACCCGATGACATTAAGTCTATCGACGATCTCCACAAGCTTCCCTTCATGTCCAAGGCGGATCTCAGGGAAACTTATCCCGACGGTCTTCTCGGTGTTCCCAAGGAAGAGGTTGTAAGAATTCATTCCACTTCCGGAACCACCGGAAAAAGAGTTATCGCATATTATTCCCAGGGCGATCTTGATATGTGGGAGGAGTGCTGCGCAAGAGCTATCGTTGCAGCCGGCGGTTCCAAGGAAGATGTTGTTCAGATTTCATACGGCTACGGTCTTTTCACCGGAGGTCTCGGACTTCACGGCGGAAGCCAGAAGGTCGGATGTATGACAGTTCCCATGTCATCGGGAAACACAGAACGTCAGATCATGTTCATTCAGGACCTTAATGCCACCATTATCTGCTGCACACCTTCATATGCCGCATACCTCGGCGAGTCCATGAAGGAGATGGGACTTACCGCTGACGAGATCCCTCTCAAGGCAGGAATCTTCGGGGCTGAGGCATGGAGCGAAGAGATGAGAAAGAGCATCGAAGCCACCCTCGGTATCAAGGCATATGATATATATGGTCTTACCGAGCTTTCGGGTCCCGGAGTTGCATACGAGTGCAGTGAGCAGCACGGAATGCATATCAATGAGGACCACTTCATCGCAGAGATAATCGATCCCGATACTCTTGAGGTGCTTCCCGACGGTTCACAGGGCGAGCTTGTTTTCACCGCCATCGATAAGAAAGCATTCCCCATGATGAGATACCGCACCAAGGATATCTGCCGGCTCAACAAGGAGAAGTGCAGCTGCGGAAGAACATTCATCAGAATGGCGAAGCCCATGGGAAGAAGCGACGATATGCTCATCATCCGCGGAGTCAACGTATTCCCTTCACAGATCGAAACCGTTCTTCTTGAGCATGGCTATCAGGCCAACTACCAGATCATCGTTGACCGTGTCAACAATACCGACACCTTCGATATCCAGGTAGAGATGACTCCCGAAATGTTTACCGATAACGTTTCCGATATCACCAAGGCACAGAACGAGCTCATGCAGGGACTCGTAAATATGCTCGGAATCAAGGCAAAGGTCACACTTGTTGCTCCCCAGACCATCGCAAGAAGCGAAGGTAAGGCAGTACGTGTAATCGATAAGAGAAAAATCTGATAAGGAGGTGCAGATATGAGCGTTAAACAGATCTCGATCTTTTTGGAGAATAAGCCCGGCAAAATGTGTGAGATGACCGAAGTTCTCGCAGAGCGCGGCATCAATATGAGAGGTATTTCCCTCGCAGAGACCGAAGGCTTCGGAATTGTCCGTATCATAGTCGATGATGTTTATGAGGCTACCACCGTCCTTAAGGATGGAGGTTACATCAACAAGCTTACCAGTGTTGTTGTTGCAGAGATCCCCGATATTCCCGGCGGATTAAGCATGATCCTCAAGGTATTTGCCGATGAGAAGATAAACCTCGAATATATGTATGCACTTTCCGCGGAAAACTCCGGAAACAAGGCTTACATGGTATTCCGTGTAAACGATCACAAAGCGGCACAGGCTGCCCTCACAAAAGCAGACATCCGCGTTGTATCACAGGACGATATCCCCACGCTTTAATAAGCGTATCACGCAACTGATCTGTGCGGTTACGAATAAGTATCTGTATGAAGAATAAGAGCGGCAAAAAGATAATGAAGAGACTGTTCGAATATATCGGAAGATATATTCCTGCGGGAATCTTTGTGCTCATTTTTGCCGCTCTTTCAGTTGCATTTTCACTTTATATCCCCGTGCTTACCGGAAGGGCGGTCGATCTTCTTACTCCCGGTCCGGGTAATATCGATATGGAAGCCGTTCTCATTGCAGCGGGTAAGGTCGGTGTCGCCGCGCTTATCTCCGCATTCTTCCAGTATCTGATGAGCAGGCTCGGAAATCACATAACATATCATGTGGTAAGCGACATCAGAAACGATGCGATGAAGAAGATCCAGGAGCTTTCCATAAGCTACCTTGATTCGCACAGGACGGGAGATATACTGAGCCGTATGATAACCGATGCGGATACCTTCGCAGACGGTCTTCTTATGGGCTTTACACAGCTCTTTACAGGCGTTATGACGATCGTGGGAACACTTATCTTCATGGTAAGACTCAATCCCCTGATCGCACTTCTTGTCGTCCTCATCACGCCTTTATCTCTTGTTGTCGCAAGATTCATTGCGACAAGATCTCATTCAATGTTCAAGGCACAGTCACAGGCGAGGGGAATTCTTACGGAATTATCCGAAGAGATGATCTCATCGCAGAAGACGGTAAGAGTCTTTTCCTATGAAGATGAAGCAATTGAGCAGTTCGAAAAAGCAGACGAAGCTCTCTGCAATGCTTCGCTCAAGGCTATCTTTATCTCCAGTCTTACCAATCCTTCGACCAGATTTGTAAACTCCTGTGTCTATGCACTCGTCGGAGTCGGCGGTGCACTTTATTCGATCGGCGGCGGCATCTCTGTCGGAGGCCTCACCGCATTCCTCGGATATGCCAGCCAGTATACCAAACCCTTCAATGAAATCTCCGGTGTTGTTACGGAATTTCAGAATGCACTTGTATGTGCGGGAAGGATATTCGAACTTATTGATGAAAAGAGCGTTATCGCGGAAGCTTCCGAGCCTGTGGCCAAGGACAGCGTTACCGGTAATGTTGATATAGAAAATGTCGATTTCAGTTATGTGCCTGACAGACCTCTTATCGAAGGCCTTAACGTGAACGTGACCAGCGGTCAGAGAATCGCGATTGTAGGTCCGACCGGATGCGGCAAGACCACCATTATAAATCTCCTTATGAGATTTTATGAACCCATAAGCGGATGCATCAGGGTCGACGGAAGAGACATAAGGGAGATATCGAGAAAGGATCTTCGTAACTGTTACGGAATGGTTCTCCAGGAAACATGGCTCAAGTCCGGAACGATAATGGACAATATCCGTATGGGCAAGCCCGGAGCAAGCGATGAAGAGGTCATAGAGGCCGCAAAGGCATCACATGCTCACGGTTTTATCAAGAGACTTGAAAACGGTTACGATACCGTTATAGGGGAAGAAGGAGAAGGCTTGTCCCAGGGCCAGAAACAGCTTCTGTGCATCTCAAGGGTAATGCTCGCACTTCCCCCGATGCTTATTCTCGATGAAGCAACAAGTTCGATAGATACGAGAACCGAGCTCAGGATACAGAGCGCATTTGCAAAGCTTATGAAGGGACGTACAAGCTTCATCGTAGCCCACAGATTATCGACGATCAAGGAGGCCGACCTTATTCTGGTAATGAAGGACGGTCACGTTATCGAGACCGGCAATCACGAATCGCTCCTTGCTTCAAAAGGTTTCTACTACGATCTGTATACCGCACAGTATTCCAACGCTTAGAGGTAAATGTCATGGCGCTCAGTCTGCTTTTCCATAGCGGCACTCCGGAAACCGGCATCGAGGTACCGGAGTCAGTCTTCACCGATCTGAACATCGATCAGGTCCTTGATAAGGTATGCGAAGGATGGGATGAGGATGTCAGATCTCTTTATTCTTCTTTTCCCCCATGTAAGGAGGATGAGGATTACAGAAGAGCGATCTATGAGGATGTCAGAAACGATTCCGTCTATTCCGCGCTGTTTAATTACCACGCAGGAATTAAGAGCCGTCTCGAATACGCATCCAAGATCGATAATGCGTATGAACTGGTCCAGAAGAGGGTATGGTTCCTCAGAGTAATATATACATATGTTTCTTCACTTGAAACCCTTGACGCCGGGCTGAAAAAAGCGGCACCTAAGTCGGAGGGGATCAAAGCATTTTCTTCTTTTCTTTCCTCATATATATCAGACGTATATTTCAAAAATCTGAGCTCGGACGCAACATCTCTCTGGAAGGAGCTTTGTGATTTTCATGTTGTTCTCACATACGACAGGGGACAGTTTACGCTGACGGATGGTACGGCACCGGGAGCTTATGAGAAGTTTCTCAGAGAGCTTTTCCCCGATCAGAAAAGAGTATTTGATAATCCCTTCACCGATACCGAGTATTATTCGGATCTCGAAGCTGAGATCGTAAGACTTTTCACCAGAAAGAATAAGGAGTTCTTCAAAAAGCTTGAAGCTTTCTGCAATAAATATCCCAGTGTCGAAAACAGTGAACTTTCCGCGATCGAAACTGAGATGGTCTATTACCTTGCCTATGCCGCTTTTGAAAGAAAGATGAAAACGGAGGGCTTCGAAATGTGCATGCCTTCCGCATCTTCCGATAAGCTGTCCGCCGAAGATCTCTACGACCTTGCCCTTGCGATCACCAATTCCGAACAGGGAAAAAAGGTCGTTCCCAATGCACTGATGCTTTCCGGTGATGAATCCTTCTTTGTACTGACCGGTCCCAACCAGGGAGGAAAGACAACCTACGGAAGAAGTCTCGGTCAGCTCGTATGGCTTAGCAAGATGGGCTTCAGCGTTCCGGCAGGTAATGCTGATGTTCCTTACTTTACCGATCTGTGCACGCATTTTTCCGTTGAGGAAAGTGCTGAGTCCGGACGCGGAAAGCTGATGGATGAGCTTGAAAGATTAAAGCCTATCATGGATGAGAGCAAGGACGGAGCATTCATTGTAATAAACGAACTCTTTACCACCGCGGCAAATTACGATGCCACAGAGATGGGACAGAGAGTCCTCAGAAAGCTTATATCCAAGAAGTGCAAGGGTATCTACGTAACACATATCGGAGAGCTTACGGGGACCGGAGAAGGAGTTGTGAGCCTTATCGCGGATGTCGATGAAAACAACAACCAGACCTTCGAGATCAGACGCAGCATGCCGGTTGATGTTAATACGGTCAACAAACTTGTACTCAAATACAGACTTACCTACGATCAGTTAAAGGAGAGATTTTCATGAACCTGAACCTGTTATACCGCGATAGGGAATGGGGTTCTGCAAGTCCTTACAGGGACTGGCTCTCCATTACCAAAGACCTCGGATTAAAATCTCTTTTCAAAGCCGCCGAATCGGATGACAGCGTGCGTACCAAAAACGGTGCGACGGCTCCGGGAGATCCGTATCTCGGACAGGCTGTGAAGAGAGTAATGGCCGTTCCGCTCAAAACTGCGGGTGAAATAAAGTACAGGCAGGAGATCCTCAAGGACTGCATTAATAAGCAGGGTATGGTGCAGGATCTGTACCGCATTTCCTCCGAAGTTCTTGCGGAGTGGGATAAGCTTGGCAGGAAGAATAACGGCACCGGCGAAGTCGGGACCAAGGGAAAGCTGATAACCGACATCAAGGTGCTCAAGATCCTTGTCGACGGAATGAGGGATGTCAGGGAAGCCGTCAAAATGAATGCCGCGGGATTTGAGTCCGAAGGCTTTACTTCACTGTACAACAGATTGGAAGAAGAGTTTTCCGATGAAAGGAGAACCAACCTTTATATAGTTCTGGACAGCATGTCTTTCTTTTCCGATATATATGAAAAGGAAAGAAAAAGGAATGAGTATCTGGTAAGGACTCCGAAGATGCGCCTTGAGTGCGGACTGAGCAACGGCCTTAAGGTCGGTGATTTCAAGATAGACAGTCTGCAGTCAAAAGCTGTCGAATATGACAGGCAGTTCGGTGTGGGCAACAAAGTGCTCGACAGGATCACTTCTTTATCACCGGGAGTCATCTCACTCAGGAATGATCAGGCTCTCAAGGTTGATGCGGAGAAGCTTGAGTTTGCCGTTGTTTCATATGTTTATTCCTACTGCACCGATCTTGTTGCGGATTTCGGTTCGTTTTTTGACCAGCTTCATTACCAGATGGGTTTTTATCTCGGGGTCATCAATATAAGATCACGCATGACGAGATACGGTATAGATTACTGCTATCCCGAGGTAGATGACGAAGACCGCCTGCGTTACGAAAACCTAAGGGAACTGATCCTTTCTTTTGATATTTGCGGCAGGGCCGTGGGAAATACCGGCAGACTGGATGATAAGCAGCTCGTTGTCATCACGGGCGCCAACCAGGGCGGTAAGTCCACTTTCTTAAGGAGCCTCGGAGTTGCGCAGATAATGATGCAGTGCGGGATCATGGTTCCCGCAGCGAAGTTCAGAAGCTCCGTCCGCACATCCATTTACACCCACTTTACGAGACGTGAGGATTCCGCGATGAACAGCGGAAGACTTGACGAAGAGCTTCGCAGGATGGACAGGATAGTAAGCGGTCTTGAAAAGGGATCTTTAGTCCTGCTCAACGAATCATTTGCGACGACCACCGAAAAGGACGGATCCGCGATAGCTTACGGTATTGTGAAGGCACTCAAAGAAGCCGGAGTAAAGGTATATACGGTAACGCATCTTCTTTCTTTTGCGCAGCAGATGTATGAGGAAACAAAGGATGATGAAAGCGTGGTGTTCCTGAGTGCCGAGCATCTTGAAGGCGGTAAGAGGACATTTAAGATGATACCTCATGCTCCCGAGCTTACGAGCTTCGGCCTTGAGCTTTATGACCGTGTGCTCGGTGAGGCTGAGCATAAGTAATCTTTATAACCAATGAGGGTGAGGATTATCCGTTCTGATGCGGGTGTTGTGCACCGGAAGTATAAGCTGTTTTCGGGGGAAAAGCTTTAATGTTCAAAAAGTATAAAAACGGGATATCGCTCAGAACGATACATATCTGGCTTATCACAACCATGATCATATGGTCCGGTACGGTTGTGATATCTTCCTTCAGACTGACCAATACGTTCGTTCGCCTGTCCGATGCGGAAAAGCAGCAGACTGAACTGATCCAGGCTGCGCATCAGCTGATGGATGCATCCGATTATCTGACAGAACGGGTGCAGAGATTTGCGGCAACAGGGGATATCAGATTCCTTAACGAGTATTTTACTGAAGCGTTTGAATCCGGAAGACGTGAAGAAGCTATCTCCAGGATGGACATTAATGAACAGACAAAGCCTGCTCTGGAGGAACTTAAAGCTGCCATGGCCTCATCCGTCAGCCTCATGGATCAGGAATACTATGCGATGAGACTGGTGATCGAGGCGAAGGGATATACGGATTATCCGGACGTTCTGGATGCAGTAGTCCTGGACGAGGGGGATATGCAGCTTTCCGCTGATGATAAGATCAGAAGAGCTACTGAGCTTGTGCTGAATGATGCTTATTACGATCAGAAGGACAATATCCGCAGGGATATGCAGGAAAGCCTCGGTGAGATCGATAAGATGATGGAGAACATCAAGAATGATGAACTTGCCAGGCTTCACCGAGAGCTTACTTTTGTAAGGATAGTCATCATAATCCAGGCCATATCCATTCTTGTCATGGTAAGGCTCACATCAATACTCGGCATCAATCCCGTGCTTAAGGCGGTGGACAATATAAAGGCTGACAGCCCCATTCCCGAAGAGGGAGCCAACGAGTTCAAGTATCTGGCCCACGCATACAACAAGATGTATCTGAAATACAGATCAAGTCTTGAAAACCTCAACTACAAGGCGTCACATGACGAACTTACCGGTGCTTATAACCGTGCCGGATATGAACTGCTTCTTTCCGGAATTGATCTTGAATCCACATATATGCTGCTTCTTGATGTGGATGATTTCAAGAGTGTCAATGACAATTACGGACACGAAGTCGGAGATAAGGTACTCATAAAGCTTGTCCGCATACTTAACGGAATATTCCGTGATGACGACCACATCTGCAGGATCGGAGGAGATGAATTCGTTGTCCTCATGGTTCACTCGGCAGCCATAAACCAGAGACTCATCGAGTCGAAGATCGAACAGATCAACAGCGAACTGGAAAATACCGATGACGGCCTGCCGCCCATTTCCGTAAGCGTCGGTATCGTCAACGGACAGAACGCATCTGACAAGGAAGAACTGTTTGAAAAGACGGATGCCGCAATGTACGAATCCAAGAAAAACGGAAAGCGCACCTACACTTTCAGGAAGTAAACAGGGGGACGGTTCCGCTGTTTCTATAAACAGCGGGACGCTTCTCGTGTTTATATCTTCAACTTATAATGGGAAGCTCCGCTGCTTCCCATTTTGTGTCTGATATACCGGAAACAGAGAAGGAGAGCAGATGATCACGTATATCACCTACCCGGGCGGAAGATTCAAGGCCCTTACAATGAGCTATGATGACGGAAGACCTCAGGACAGAAGACTTGTTGAACTGTTCAATAAGTACGGCATCAAGGGAACATTTCATCTTAATTCCGGCTGGATGGATCCGGAACTGGTCGAAATGCGCAATGAAGCCGTAAGTCTGTATGAGGGTCATGAGATTGCAACTCATTCGCTTACCCATCCGACACTTACAAGGCTTTCGGATACCGCTATAGCTTATGAGATCCTCGAAGACAGAAGGAATCTTGAAAAACTCACGGGCAGGATCATAAGAGGCCATTCCTATCCCAACGGCGCATACAATGAAAATGTAAAAAGAATACTTAAAAGTCTCGGCATTGCCTACGCAAGAGCCGTTTCACCCACGCTGGATCTTGAACTCCCCGAAGATTTTCTGGAGTGGCATCCCACATGTCATCACAGTGATCCCGCTCTTATGGACCTTGCGAAAAAACTGGTTGAATTCGACCGTGCACAGTATCTGAAGCTCCTTTACGTCTGGGGCCACAGCTACGAATTCGACAGGGATGACAACTGGAACATCATTGAAAGCTTTTGCGAATATGTTTCGGGTCACGAAGATATCTGGTATGCGACGAATATTGAGATCGCAGACTATATGAATGCTGCCAGGTCGCTTATATATTCCGCTGACGGAAACCTTGTTTATAATCCGTGTGCGATCGACGTCTGGATCCGCAAGGTATCTGACGAAGGACCTGAGATGTCGGATATCGTCAGGGTTCCGGCCGGTGAGACAGTGAACATAGAGTAAATGTGGAAAACTTTCTGCGTTTTTTCTTGACACGCAGGGTATATCGGGTTAAAATCCAGATAATTTAAAACCTGTGAAGCGGAAGAAAAAGCATTTTATCGTCGGAGAGATCCAAGCGAGTCCGGGACGGTGCGAGCCGGATGATATGAGGAATGCGTGGAGAGATCCTTATATGGGCCGCTGAGGGCATGAGGAAAGAGCTCGCTCGAGTATTCGTGACGTGAGGCATACGTTAATTGTCGGAGATATGAAGGTATCTCGCAAGTGCACGGAGTCAGATCCGTGAATCAAGGTGGCACCGCGGATAGATAATTCGCCCTTGACAGAAAACCATTAATTTTCTGTCGGGGCTTTTTTTATTCCCGTCAGAAGCATTCCTTAAGAAAAGGAGAACAAAAAGATGATCAAGGAAGCAATCGTAAAGATCGTAAACAAGGAAGACCTCAGCTATGATGAGGCTTATGCCGTAATGAACGAGATAATGAGCGGTGAGACCACACCCACCCAGAATGCGGCTTTTCTTTCGGCACTTTCCACCAAGAGCGCCAAGGCGGAGACCACAGATGAGATCGCAGGCTGCGCTGCCGCCATGAGAGATCACGCCACAAAGGTTGATACCGGCATGGATGTTCTTGAAATCGTGGGAACCGGCGGAGACAATGCGGGAAGCTTCAATATATCGACCACATCAGCACTTGTTGCGGCTGCAGGCGGTGTAAAGGTTGCAAAGCACGGAAACCGCGCAGCATCATCACTTTGCGGAACCGCTGACTGTCTTGAAGCACTCGGAGTTAACATCGACCAGAGTCCCGAGATGTGCGTAAAGCTTCTTAACGAAGTAGGAATGTGTTTCTTCTTCGCACAGAAGTATCACACCTCGATGAAGTATGTCGGACCCATCAGAAAGGAACTTGGATTCAGGACCGTGTTCAATATTCTCGGACCTCTTACCAACCCCGCATCACCCACAGAGCAGCTTCTCGGTGTTTATGACGATTATCTTGTGGAGCCTCTCGCACAGGTACTCGTAAGCCTCGGGGTAAAGCGCGGTATGGTCGTCTACGGAATGGATAAGCTTGATGAGATCTCGCTTTCCGCACCTACCAAGATCTGTGAGATCAAGGACGGATGGTACAAGACCAGGACCATCACTCCCGAAGAATTCGGATTCGAGACCTGCTCCAAGGATGACCTTAAGGGCGGAACTCCTGCTGAGAATGCACAGATCACAAAGGATCTTCTTTCCGGAGCAAAGGGACCAAAGAGAAACGCTGTTCTTTTAAATGCGGGCGCTGCGCTCTATATTGACGGAAAGGCTGAAACCTTCGAAGAAGGTGTAAAGCTTGCGGCTGAGATCATCGATTCAGGCAAGGCAATGGAGACACTTGAGAAGTTCATTAAAGTAAGCAATTCATAATATTATTGTGGAAAAGTAAACAGGGGGCGAATTACGTTGTTTCGCAAAAAGATCATTGCGAAAAAGAGTAAGCCGTCCCCTGTTTTACATTAGAGTTCTTATTTCTATTCAAAGACTGTTGTCTTCAGCGATTCAAACGGTACATGAAGCGGTTTTCCGAAGGCTATATGGTCAAACAGGTCGGTTATAAGTTCCATATCCTCATCGATCACGGCATGGCCTTCCTTATGAAAATGGACAAGAAGATGTGAATCCAGGTCTTCGGCTTTCAACAGCTTATCGGCTTCCCTGTAGCATTCCCACATGGCGGGAGCATTGACCCAGTCCTCCCCCATGTAAGAGGCTATGATAAAGTAATACCGTTTATCGGACACAGCCATTACCGGAAGCATGAACTGTCCCACGGGAATGTCCCCGGGCTTTAAGTATTCAAGGAATCTGTCGTTAAACCAGCCTCTTTCCGCATCGGACTGAAGGCAGTCCAGTGGTTCGTTCTTACCGTAGGTATAGTCCGAAGGTCCTCCGATAGACGTAAAGTCATAGGTTTTTCCTTCGGATACATAATCAAATAATGCAAGCCCGCCTGCTCCCGAGCATGCGGGTATTGTCATTTTAAAGCGCTCATCAAAGGCTCCGCACACTGCCGTGGCTTTGCCCCATCTTGAAACTCCGGTGACCATGGAACATTCGGGATCTATCGAAAGATCTTTCCCCAGGCCGCCGCAAACCGCATCAAGGATCTTGGATGCGCCCCAGGCCCATGCCATCAGAACGCCGGTCTGCTCATCCTTATCTTCTCCGTACGGATACAGATCATAGAATGCACCCTTGTGCGCAGTGTCATCCGTAGCAATCTCCGAGGCGGTCATAACCAGAAGTGCATAGCCTTTCTTCAGTGCAAGGTCTGCGGCCGGAATAGGATGCATGCTTATAATGAAGGGAGCTGGGCCTTCGGATGTTTTATTCTTTTCATCGGGAAGATATGCATGTATGACAAAGGAAGACGATCTGCCGTCCTTTGAAGCGCAGATCCTTACGAGTTCGCCCCCCGTCACTTTAAGAAAGGCCGCGAAGCCTTCGGGCTTTTCATCCGTATCCGGGTCGGGTCCCAAAAGCTCGTAGGAGATATCCTCGCCGGTTCTCCATTTTCCGTATATGCTGTTTTGATAGAACTGCCTTAGTTTTTCTTTTTCCATATGCCAAGTATACTACAACGCTTTGTCGGTAAACAGAGGTGAAACAGCGTAAGCCGTCCCCCTGTTTCACCTGATTTGACAAAAACAGGCTCTTTCTGTAATATCAATAACTAAATACGGAAAAAACGGCATTTTTGTAAGTACAAGCCGTCCGTATAATCTGTGACCGGTAATAGGAGGGAAATTTTTTACTTTATATGGACAGTCCGGGCCCCATAGAAATTGTTACACTTATAATTCTAATATTCTTATCAGGTTTTTTCTCCTCTGCGGAGACGGCTTTTGTATCGTGCAACAAAGCACGCATTAGGAGCCTTGCTGACGACGGCAATAAAAAGGCCGCCAGAGTCCTTCGCATCCTCGAAAAAGGTTCAAAACTGCTCAGCACAGTGCTGATAGGCAATAATATAGTAAATCTTACCGCGTCCGCTATATCGACAATGCTGGCGACGGAGTATTTCGGTATTCCCGTTGGAATTATGACGGGTATACTTACCTTTGTCATTCTTATCATAGGCGAAGTCGTTCCCAAGACCTGGGCGACCGTTTCTGCCGATAAGATGGCTATGCTCTACAGCGGCATCATTGAGATGCTGATGGTGATCTTTACACCTTTCATCTTCATCGTTAACGGCGTTGCGAAGATCATTCTTTTCATCATGAGAATAGATGCCGACGGCAAGACGGATGCCATTACCGAAGATGCGATCAAGACCTACGTCGATGTAAGCCACGAGGATGGCGAGATAGAGCCTGAAGAGCGTGATATGATCTATAACCTCTTTGATTTCACGGACCATGTTGCCAAGGATATCATGATCCCCAAGGTTCGTATGGTCAGCATTGATGTCGAGAGCAAATACGAAGAGGTTCTTGCGGTTTTCAAGGAGTATATGTACACCAGACTTCCCGTTTACGAAGGCGAGAAGGAGAACATCATCGGTGTCATCAACATGAAGGAATTCATAGGACTTGAGCGTAAGGGCTTCAGCGTGCGCAATATAATGCGTGAAGCGTATTTTACCCATGAGTTCAAAAAGACCCAGGATCTGCTTGCCCAGATGCGTAAGGAGACCTTCAATATCGTTTTCGTCCTCAGTGAGTACGGAACCGTAGAAGGAATGATCACCCTTGAGGACCTTCTTGAGGAGCTGGTCGGCGAGATCAGGGATGAGTTTGACGAGGATGAGAAGGAGCTTATCCAGAAGCAGGAAGACGGAAAATACCTCGTAGAGGGTGCGCTCAGCATCGATGACTTCAATGAAGCCGTCGGAACATCACTTTCCAGCGAAGAATACGATTCGATGGGCGGTATCATAATCGAGCACCTCGATCATATGCCCGAGGACGGAGATGAGATCACTCTCGAGGACGGAACGCTCCTTAAGGTCGTAGGAATGGATCAGAACCGTATTGTGGAGGTCGAGATAACCCTTCCTCCCGAGGTTCTTGAGGATATTGCCAAAAAGTCAGAATCCGAGGAAAAGCAGGATGATGACGAGCTTAAGAGCGAAGAAGAGGCAAGCGATAAATAACAAACGATATTCCTTATTTTTCAGGGCTAAAAAGTGCTTCATAGAGGTAAATAATTCCCTTGCCTTATATGGGCTCTTATGCTATGATTCATTAGGTTTTTCGAAATAAGACTTTTTATCCAAGGAGGATATCATGAAGCATATCAAGACTCTCCAGACCAGAGATCTTAAGGAATCAGCAGTAAAGGGCGGATGCGGCGAGTGCCAGACCTCCTGCCAGTCTGCTTGTAAGACTTCCTGCACCGTAGGCAACCAGTCCTGCGAGCAGCTTAAGAAGTAATGTATCTTGAAATGATGCCGGCCTGAGCCGGATAAAAAGCAGTGTCTGAAAATGACACTGCTTTATTTTGTGGAACGGCACATGAAGGAGTTTTTATGATCCACCAGTTTAAAAGTGAAGGCTACAATATTATCCTTGATGTCAACAGCGGGTCCGTACACGTTGTCGACGATCTTGTCTATGACCTTGTAAAGACCGTTGAGGCTATCTACGAAGGCGGCGTTACGGATGTCGATACCATGAAGGCGGCCGTAAATGTCGCAGGCGATATGACGGCCACAGAGGAAGAGGTCGACGAGGCGGTAGAGGAGATCATGGAGCTTGCCAAGGCCGGCAAACTCTTTTCCAAGGATGTCTATGAGCCTTATATCGATAAGTTTAAAGAGGGCAAGCACTATGTAAAGGCTCTCTGTCTTCACATCGCACATGACTGTAACCTTGCCTGCAAGTACTGCTTTGCGTGCGAGGGTGAATATCACGGCGACCGTGGTCTTATGAGCCTCGAAGTCGGCAGGAAGGCCATTGATTTCCTTGTCAGGGAGTCCGGTTCACACGTTAACCTTGAAGTCGATTTCTTCGGCGGTGAGCCCACGCTCAATTTCGATGTCGTAAAGGGCATCGTCGAGTACGGAAGAAGCCTGGAGAAGGAGCATAACAAGAAGTTCCGTTTCACGCTTACCACAAACGGCATTCTTCTCAACGACGAGATCATGGAATTCGCCAATAAGGAGATGCATAACGTCGTACTTTCCATCGACGGTCGTAAAGAGGTCAATGACCGCATGCGTCCCGGCAGGGGAGGACAGGGCTCCTATGACATCATCGTTCCCAAGTTCATTAAGATGGCAGAGTCCAGGAATCAGATGAACTACTATGTCCGCGGAACATATACCCATTACAATATGGACTTTTCCGAGGATGTGCTCCATCTTGCGGATCTCGGCTTTGAGCAGATCTCCGTCGAGCCTGTTGTTGCACAGCCTTCAGACGATTATGCCCTGAAAAAGGAGGACCTTCCTTTTCTCAAGGATCAGTACGATAAGCTTGCGCATGAGATGATCATCAGAAGAAAGAACGGCAAGCCCTTCAATTTTTTCCACTTTATGATCGATCTTTCAGGCGGTCCCTGCGTATATAAAAGGCTTACCGGATGCGGTGCGGGATGTGAGTATATGGCGGTTACTCCCTGGGGAGACCTGTATCCCTGCCACCAGTTCGTCGGAAACGAGAAATTCCTCATAGGAAATGTGGATGAGGGTGTTACAAAGCCTGAAATCTGCGAAAAGTTCTCCGCTTGCAATGTTTACCAGAAACCCGACTGCCGTGACTGTTTCGCAAGGTTCTATTGCAGCGGCGGATGTGCTGCCAATTCCTACAATTTCCACGGAAATATCATTGATTCCTACGAAGTGGGCTGTGAGCTTGAAAGAAAGCGCGTTGAATGTGCGATAATGCTCAAGGTTGCCGAGAACTTCGGAGAAGGCTTTGATGACAGCGTGGAAAGCGATGAAAAAGCCTGACGCAGATTGATTTTTCTTTAATTAGGTAGTAATATCTTTTTGTTTGGGTTTTTTGTACTTTTAATTTGAAAGGAAAGTATTTGTCATGAAAAAGAGTAAGGCTCTCCTCATTATCATCGTAGTGCTTGCCCTTACACTGGGAATCGGCTACATGGATATATGGGGCTACGACGGAAACGGCGCAGGAAACGCATCCGATATCAAGCTCGGACTCGATCTTGCGGGCGGTGTCAGTATCACTTATCAGGTTGTGGGAGATGAGAATCCTTCCGAGACCGATATGTCCGATACCATTTACAAGCTTCAGCAGAGAGTTGCTAATTATTCAACCGAAGCTCAGGTTTATCAGGAGGGTTCCAACAGGATCGCGATCGAGATCCCCGGTGTTACCGACGCTGAGACCATTCTTTCACAGCTCGGACGTCCCGGAGCACTCTATTTCATAAGTGCAACCGATTCTGCGGGTAATCCCAACTATTCGGAGCAGCCTGTATTAGCAGAGGATGGTTCTTATTCATATCAGTATGCGCTCAACAAGTCCATTGACGAGCTCATCGCCGAAGGATCGGTTGTCATCACCGGTACCGATGTAACCGATGCGAGAGCCGTTGTTACTCAGGACAACATGAAGAACAACAAGTATGCGGTATCCCTTTCCCTTACACAGGAAGGAGCTGCAAAATTCGCTGAGGCAACCGAGAGAGCCGTTGCGCGCGGACACGAGACCATCGGTATTTACTATGACGGAGCATTCGTAAGTGTACCCAGGGTTGATGAGGCAATCTATAACGGTGATGCTTCCATCTCCGGATCGTTTACTTATGAAGAAGCTGAGAACCTTGCTTCCACAATCCGTATCGGTGGACTTTCACTCGAACTCGAGGAGCTTCACTCCAAGGTTGTAGGTGCTCAGCTCGGTGTTGATGCCATCAACACTTCCCTTAAAGCAGGTGCGATCGGTCTCGGAATAGTTGCTCTTTTCATGATCGTCGTATACTTCATTCCCGGCATTGCTGCAGCGATCGCACTTTTCTTCTATGTTGCACTGATCGTACTTCTTCTTATCGGATTTAACGATGTACTTACGCTTACCCTTCCCGGTATCGCAGGTATCATCCTTTCAATAGGTATGGCAGTTGATGCCAACGTTGTCGTATTCGCCCGTATCAGGGAGGAACTCGGCAGGGAAGCAAGTGTTGAGGATGCAATTAACACCGGTTATGCCAAGGCACTTTCAGCCATCATCGACGGTAACGTTACAACCCTTATCGCTGCGGTTGTCCTCATGCTTCTCGGACCTTCCAATGTAAAGGGCTTTGCACAGACTCTTGCACTCGGTATCGTCGTTTCGATGTTCACGGCACTCTTTGTCACCAAGTGGCTCATGAAGGCTCTGTATGCCCTCGGACTTAAGTCTGTTGTCTTTTACGGAAAAGGAAAGGAAAGAAAGACAATTGATTTCCTCAGCAAGAAGATGATCTTCATCGTTCTTTCCGTACTTGTCATAGTAGCAGGCTTCGTATTCATGGGAATCAACAAGGGAGCCGGAAAGGGTGCCCTTAACTATTCGCTTGATTTCGTAGGCGGAACCGCAACGACTGTAGACTTTAACGAGAATTACACTCTCCAGCAGCTTACAGACACCGTTGTTCCCGAGATCGAATCCATTACCGGAAGCACAGTTCAGGTTCAGACCGTTCAGAACTCCAACGAAGTAATCTTCAAAACTTCTTCACTTGAGTCATCCGTAAGACAGGCTCTTGAGCAGATGTTCATGACCAAGTTCGGAGTTGATTCGAAGAGCATTCAGACAGAGACCATTTCATCCACCATTTCGGATGAGATGAAGAGAGACACCATCATAGCGGTTATCGTTGCGATCCTCTGCATGCTCGTATATATCAGGATCAGATTCAAGGATTTCAGATTCGGTTTCTCATCCGTACTTGCACTCGTTCACGATGTTCTCGTTGTGCTTGCTTTCTATGCAGCAGCTAGAGTATCGGTAAGCAACACCTTCGTTGCATGTATGCTCACCATCGTCGGTTATTCGATAAACGCTACGATCGTCATATTCGACCGTGTACGTGAGAATATGACAAATGCAGGAAAGAGCGATATCGTTTCGATAGTCAACAAGAGTGTCACCCAGACACTTTCAAGAAGTATCTTTACTTCACTGACTACCTTCGTTATGGTCGCACTCCTGTATGTAATGGGTGTTTCAAGCATCAAGGATTTCGCACTGCCTCTTATGGTAGGTATCGGCTGCGGATGCTATTCGTCCGTATGTCTTGCAGGTGCTTTCTGGGTCATCCTTACTCAGAAATTCCCCGCTAAGACCAGGAAATAATAAAGACAGTAATACTTCTTACGGGGGCGTGATTCGTCCCCGTAATTTTGTTTTGTGGGTCCTGCCGTGGACATGCAAGTACATCCTTGTACTTGCATTCATGTCTTTCGGACATCCTGTCCGCATAGTATGACCATTCTCGCTTATCGACGTCAGGCGCGAAACTTATTCGATATACGTTAAGCTCATGCCGCAGGCCACTCAATTCGTTCGGGCCAGGCGTCCGTTTCTAACGCAGACGTCGATGTCTCGAATGCTCATACTTATTGCGTCACCCGCAGATTGAATGTAAGTAACATTAAAAAATTATGGAAAAGTGGATCGAGATCAGAAAAAGCGGTGATTTTGTGGAATGGGGAAACAAGCTCGGTATAGATCCCCTGTGCGCCCGCATAATCAGAAACCGCGGAATAGACAGTGTGGAAGAAGCAGGGGACTACCTTAACGGTGACCTTGGGCTTCTTCACGATCCTTTCCTTTTACCGGATATGGAAAAGGCTGTTAACGCACTTCTTGATGCCATAAAAGCAGGAGAAAAGATTCGCATCATAGGCGATTACGATGTTGACGGAGTTACTTCCACCGTTATCCTGGTCAAGTGTATAACCGCTGCCGGAGGAGATGTATCCTATTCGATTCCCGACCGTCTCAGGGACGGTTACGGCATCAATGACGATCTTGTGAGGAAAGCATCCGATGAAGGGATAAAGCTCATAATAACCTGTGATAACGGAATAGCTGCGGCAGCTCAGGTCAGACTTGCGTATGAACTCGGTATGAAGGTCATTGTCACCGATCATCATCAGGTTCCCTATTCCGGGGAAGGTGATGAGAAAAATGAGATCCTGCCTGAGTGCGAAGCCGTTGTTGATCCTCACAGAAACGGAAGCGTATATCCTTATAAGGGTATATGCGGTGCGATGGTCGCATATAAATTCATGTCAGCCCTTGCGGGACGCAAGGTAAGTACGGAGCTTGATGAAGCGCTGGAAGAATCCGTACAGTTTGCCGCGCTCGGCACGGTATGCGATGTAATGGAGCTTACGGACGAGAACAGATATCTGGTCCGTGAAGGGATAAAGAGGATCAAGACTACCGATAATATGGGGCTCAGGGCTCTTATGAGTGCAAATTCCCTGGATGCTTCACGTATAAGCACATATTCTCTTTCCTTTGTAATAGGACCATCGATCAATTCCACGGGACGCCTGGAACAGGCAGGAAACTCCGTAAAGCTTCTTTTATCGGATGATTACGATGAATGCCTGAAGGAAGCTGCGCACATCAAGGATCTTAACGATCACCGCAAGAACATGACCGTAACGGGCCTTGATACGGCCGTAAAGCTCATTGAAGAAGAAAACATGCTTGACGATAGGATACTTATCGTATTTCTTCCCGATGTTCATGAGAGTATTGCCGGACTTGTTGCGGGTAAGCTCAAGGAAAGCTATAACCGTCCCACGCTTGTGATAACAAGGGGAGAGGACGGGCTCAAGGGTTCCGGAAGATCGATCCCTGCCTACAACATGTTTGAAAAGCTTTCGGAGGTAAAGGAGCTTTTTACCAAATTCGGCGGACATGCGATGGCTGCGGGGTTTTCACTTGAGGAAAAGAATCTGGATGAGCTTTCTTCGAGGCTTAAGGCTTCCTCCGGTCTTACGGATGATGATCTTATCAGGGAAGTCAGGTTTGATGCCTGTGTTCCCCTTGAATATGCATCGGTTGGCCTTGTAAAGGATATTGCAAAGCTTGAACCCGTCGGAGTGGGCAATCCCGGAGCGCTTTTTGCATGTCCGAAGGTGAAGATCACAGGTCTTTCCCGAATGGGAAAAGAAGGAAAATACGGTAATCTGACCGCGGTTTCCGGAGGAAAGAGGTTCAGGCTGATATATTTCGGCGATATGGATGTTTTTGAAGGCTATATCGATGAAAAATACGGTCAAAATACCGCTTTGGAATTGTGTGCGGGAAAGACACAAATTGACCTTGACATCTGTTTTGAGGTCGGTTTAAATGAATTTCGAGGAAACGAAAGTGTCGATTTTAAGATGAAATATTACCGATAAATGCGATAAATACGCGGTTTTTCAGGAAACTGAAAATTTGTTTATAGTTTCTTAATTAATTTTATTTTTTTTTAGTTATTTTGACATATTTTTGACACAATTTTGCCTTAATATAAGTATCAAGATAACTAATAAAGTTAGTTATTCTCCCCCCTCATAAGAAACGGAAAAGAGCATCGGTCACCCCGGTGCTCTTTTTCGTTGCACCGGGAACGGGGGATTATCCGGCTTTCATACGGACTTCCGCTGACATAAATATCTCCTTACTGCGGCGCCAAGCGGGAATTCATATATCATACAATCCGAAGCTCATGCCGCAGGTGATTTGATTTACCGATCCGCTTATGGGATCGGAAAATCAAACACCGGGCGAGCGAATTTCTCGCAGGCGCCTTGACGTCGATATTCATGTCAGTGTAAGCCCTGAAATACAGGAAACATCTCATGTTCTCAGTCGTTGAGAGAAAGAGCCTTATGGGGTATAATATTTGAGCGGAGATACAGAGTTGGAAACAGGTGTTAAGTATGCCGATGTCTGTATAGATGTCAGCATTGAAAAACTTGATAAACCGTTCAGTTACCGGATACCGGAAAGGTTATCCGGTATTATTTGCGTGGGAAGCAGGGTAAGGATCCCTTTCGGCGCTGGCAATACCGAGAAAAAGGGATATGTCATCGCCATAAAGGATGATACCGATTATGATCCCGACAAGGTAAAGGAAATACTGGGGCTCGTCGAAGGCAGCATGGGAGCCGAGGACAGAAGCTTTGAGATGGCTGCGTTCATAAAGGATACCTACGGAGGAACGCTTTCACAGGCACTTAAGGCCGTTATCCCGGCAAAGGCCAAAGCAAAACCCGTGGAGATCAAGACGCTTGTCAGGAAGATGGACAGGGACGAGCTGCTTGCGCTTGCGGCCGAGGCTGCAAGAAAGAATCAGAGAGCCAAGGAAAATCTTCTCCGTGCACTGATCGAAAATGACAGGATACCTTCTTCCTGGATATCGGGAAAGCTCAGGGTGAGCGGTGCTACGGTGACAGGCCTTATCAAGAGCGGTGCAGCCTATTATGAGACTTCATCCGAATACAGGAAACCCACCGTATCCGAGATGGAAAAGAAGAACGTATCCCTTAACGGTGAACAGGCAGTTATCGTCAGTGCGATAGAAAAGGACATAGAAGAGGGCAAAGCCGGAAATTACCTTATTCACGGGGTTACCGGAAGCGGTAAGACCGAAGTCTATATAAGACTTGCTGAAAAATGCGTACTTTCGGGCAAGCAGGTCATATTCCTCATACCTGAGATTGCCCTTACATATCAGACTCTTGCAAGATTTTATTCAAAATTTGGCGACAGAGTGAGCGTTCTGAACTCTTCAATGTCAGCCGGTGAGAAATACGATCAGTGTGAAAGAGCCAGAAACAGGGACATCGATATCATCATAGGTCCCAGATCCGCACTGTTTACGCCGTTTCCAAACCTTGGCCTTATCATAATGGATGAAGAGCACGAGTCCAGCTATAAATCCGAGAGCACTCCGAAGTATCATGCAAGAGAGGTTGCAAAAAAGCTCTGTGAATTGTCGGGAGCGGCCTTTGTCATGGGATCCGCAACCCCTTCAATGGAAAGCTACAGTGCGGCTGTAAGCGGAAAATTCACTCTTTTTACAATGAAAGAGAGGGCTACGGGCTTCGGACTTCCGCAGACAGAGATAATAGATCTCAGAAAAGAGCTTTCGGGCGGGAACAGATCGATGTTCTCAAGATCCCTTAAGGCACATATGGACGAAACACTGGCCAGGGGCGAGCAGATAATGCTTTTTCTTAACAGAAGGGGTTTTTCCGGACAGGTATCCTGCAGGGAATGTGGCAAAGTCATCATGTGTCCCCACTGTGAGGTGCCCATGGCGCTTCACGGTAACTCAAAGCTGGTCTGCCATTACTGCGGCGAGATCACCGGGAAACCTTCGAACTGTCCTTCATGCGGCTCCCCTTATCTTGCTGCCATCAAGGCGGGAACCGAGCAGGTTGAGGAACGGATCGTCAAGATGTATCCCGGGGTGAAGGTTCTTCGAATGGATAAGGACACTACATCCGCCAAGGGTTCGTATGACAGGATCCTGTCTTCCTTTGCAAACGGGGAGGCACAGATCCTTATCGGAACGCAGATGATCGTAAAGGGGCATGATTTTCCCAATGTTACGCTCGTGGGCATTCTGGCGGCGGATCTTTCACTGGGTGTACCCGATTACAGAGCTTCCGAAAGAACCTTCCAGCTTCTGGCACAGGCATGCGGAAGGGCCGGAAGAGGCGATAAACCCGGACTCAGCATAATCCAGACTTATCAGCCGGAGCATTACGCCGTTAAATGCGCCGCGGCTCAGGATTATGAGGCATTTTACGAGGAAGAGTCGGCATACCGTGAAGCGGCCGGATATCCCCCCGCTACGCATATGCTGTGCATACAGTTATTCGGTCCCGATCAAAAGAAGACGGCACTTCTTGCTGAAGAACTGTCAGATGTGATAAAGTCTAAAGGTCCGGTCAGGATACTCGGTCCGGCACCTGCCAATATCATGAAGGTAAAGGACTATTTCAGATACGTTTTGTATGTGAAAAATGCCGATCTGAAGCGGCTTTCCGATATAAGGGGAGTATCCGAGGATTTTTTCAAAGATAAGGACATGGGACAGATGTTCGTTCAGTTCGATCTCGATCCCATGAATCAGATTTAATAAGAGGTAAAGAAAATGGCACTCAGAAATATAAGAGAGTTCGGCGACCCCGTGCTCAATAAGGTCTGCATTGAAGTCAAGGAAATGACAGATCGCAATAAACAGCTCATAGATGACATGTTTGAGACCATGTACGATGCAAACGGAGTGGGACTTGCGGCTCCGCAGGTGGGCGTTTTAAAGCGTATCGTTGTCATTGATACGACCGGAGAGGATCCTCTTGTTCTTATCAATCCCAGGATCACTGAGCAGGACGGAGAGCAGACCGGATATGAAGGGTGTCTGAGCCTTCCCGGAAAGACCGGTATTGTCACCAGACCGAATCATGTCAAGGCGGTTGCGCTTGACAGGGATATGAACCCTATCGAGATCGAAGGTGAAGGACTTCTTGCAAGAGCCATCTGCCACGAACTTGAGCATCTCGACGGCCATCTGTACACCGAAAGGCTCGAGGGTGAGCTGATGGATACGGAATCCCTGGCAGATGACGATGACGAAGACGAAGAAGAAATTCCCGAAGAGGAGTGAAACCGAATGAAGATCCTGTTTATGGGAACTCCGGATTTTGCAGCCGGAAGCCTTAAAAGTCTTATAGATGCGGGATATGAAATATCAGCTGTTATTACTCAGCCCGACAGGCCGAAAGGAAGGAGCGGTGCTCCGGTGTTTTCGCCTGTTAAGGAAGTGGCCGTAGAAGCGGGAATTCCCGTACTTCAGCCTGAGAGGATCAAAAGACCCGAAGAGACCGCAAAGCTTTTGGAGTATCCCGCTGATATATATGTAGTCGCAGCTTTCGGTCAGATCCTTTCAAAGGAGATCCTTGATCAGCCAAAATACGGCTGCATCAATGTCCACGCATCCCTTCTTCCGAAATACCGTGGTGCCTCACCCATTCAGAGAGTCATTCTTGACGGTGAGAAGGAGACCGGCATCACAATAATGCAGATGAACGAGGGGCTGGATACCGGAGATATCCTTTATCAGAAGAAGTATGAGATCGCACCCGATGAGACCTTCGAAACCCTCCATGACAGGCTCATGGACCTTGGCGGAAAGGCACTTCTTGAAGCTCTTCCCCTGATAGAAGAAGGTAAAATAACTCCTGTTACCCAGGATGATTCACTCAGCTGCTACGCACCTCTGATAAAAAAGGAAGACGGACTCATCGATTTTTCGAAGACTGCTTCTCAGATAGACGCACAGATCCGTGCTTTCAATCCCTGGCCCGGTGCTTTTACCCGTCTTGACGGAAAAACACTCAAGATCTGGGAGGCCTCTCTTTGTGAAAAAAGCGGTAAGCCCGGTGAGATCATAGATGTTGATAAGAATTCTTTTACCGTAGCATGCTCCGAAGCTTCGATACGGGTCACATCACTTCAGGCAGAAGGAAAAAAGAGAATGGATACTTCCGCATTTCTTCTCGGCAACAAGCTGAGCTGCGGAACCGTCCTCGGATGATCAAAGATGGATAATGTCAGATCAATTGCCCTGGATGCCATAATGGAGGCTGAAGGAGCAAACGGCGGATACGGCAATTTAATAACTAGCGTTCTGAATAAATATGATTATCTTGACCGGCGTGATAAGGCGTTCATCAAGCTCCTTTTCGAAGGAACTATCGAACGCCGCATAACGCTGGATTTTATTTTGGACAGAAAGTCTTCGGTCAAAACTGCGAAGATGAAACCGGTGATCAGAAACATTCTCAGGATGGGGGTGTATCAGATCCTGTTTACGGATGCCCCCGGATATGCGGTCGTAAAGGAGTCGGTCAACCTTGCAGGCAAAAGAGGCTTTAAGGGGCTGGGCGGATTTGTCAACGGAGTCCTGAGAGGAATCCTCAGGGATGTAGAAGCCTCGGGATTAAAGGATAACAATCGATATGAAATATTCCTTCCCAAGCCCGGACAGTACTCTCCGGAGACATACCTCGGCATAAAGTATTCCCTTCCCGGTGATATTGTAAATATCTTTATCACTGAATACAGTGACAGGGCTGAGAAGATCCTGGAAGCCATGAGCGGGATCAGGGGAGTTTCACTCAGATTCAGATCCGGACTCACCGATGAGGAAAGAGAAGCTGCAGTAAAAGCTATTAAAGAAACTGGTGTTATCTTAAAACGGGATCCTCAGGTACCTTTCGTCTATCAGGCTTATCATACAGGTGATCTGAGAAGTCTTCCCGGATATGATGAGGGGCTTTTCAATGTTCAGGATGTAAGCTCTGTTAAAGCGGTACTGGCTGCGGGTATAAAAGAGGGCGATAAGGTGCTCGATGCCTGCGCAGCCCCCGGCGGCAAGACGATTCTTGCATCAGAACTTGCAAAACCTTCGGGCAGTGTCACTTCATGTGATGTTTCCGAGGCTAAAACAGATATCATCAAAGAGAATATCGAAAGACTGGGATGCGGAAACGTAAATGTCCTTGTCAGGGATGCCTCGGTTCATCATCCGGAGTCTGATGAAGGCTATGATGTTGTGATCCTGGATGTTCCCTGCAGCGGTCTCGGAGTCATCGGCAAAAAGCGAGACATCAAATATAATCTCTCAAAAGAGGGATTGGATTCACTGACCGGTCTCCAGCGCAGCATCATCGATGCGTGCGTGCCCTATGCCAAAAAGGGCGGAACACTCATTTATTCGACCTGTACGATAAGAAAAGCCGAGAATGAAGAACAAGTGTTATACATAACCGATAACTATGATTATGAAATCACGGAAGGGCCCGTGCAGCTTCTTCCCGATGAGGCGGAACAGGATGGTTTTTTCTATTGCGTTCTCAGAAGAAAAACGAACGGCTGAATCAAAACAGGGGGACGGTTCCGGTGTTTTGTCCGCCGGCTCCGGTTTGCTTTGAAATAATATGAAAGATATAAAATCGCTTACACTCGCACAACTGAAGGATGAGATGACACGTCTCGGGGAGAAGCCGTTCCGCGCCGGACAGATATATAAATGGCTCCATGTAAAGCTTGTAAGTTCTTTCGAGGAGATGACCGATCTGTCTGCCGCTCTCAGGGAAAAGCTTTCCTCGGAGTATGAGATCACCGACCTAAAAAAACTCGAGGTCCAGGTATCTAAAGATGACGGAACCAGAAAGTATCTTTTTGAACTCGGGGACGGCAACACCGTCGAAAGCGTCCTGATGAGATATCATCACGGCAACTCCGTATGCATATCCTCACAGGTCGGCTGCAGGATGGGCTGCAAATTCTGCGCCTCCACCATCGGAGGCTGCATCAGGAGTCTTGAGCCCTCGGAGATGCTCGACCAGATATATAAGATAACTAATGATATTAATGAAAGAGTATCAAATGTTGTTGTAATGGGGATGGGAGAACCGATGGATAATTTCGATAATCTCATCCGTTTCATAACATTAGTTACCGATGAGAACGGTTTAAACATCTCGCAGAGGAATATCACTGTCTCGACCTGCGGACTTGTTCCGGAGATCAGAAAACTGGCTGATCTTCACCTTTCAATAACATTAGCTATTTCATTACATGCGGGAACCGATGCAAAGAGGAAAGCTCTTATGCCGATAGCCAATAAATACTCTCTGAATGAGCTTCTGGATGCCTGTTCCTATTACTTTAAGGAAACCGGAAGGAGACTGACATTCGAGTATGCCCTGATCGCAGGAGTCAATGATACTCCCACGGATGCAGACGAGATTGCGGGTCTTGCAAGAAAAGTTTCAGCCCATGTGAACCTGATCCCGGTAAATCCGGTAACCGAAACGGGATTCAGACCGACTTCGGGAAAGGATACCAATGCTTTTAAGCAGGCTTTGGAGAAAAGAGGGGTAAATTCGACCGTAAGACGTGAGATGGGACGCGATATTGACGGCGCCTGCGGACAGCTCAGAAAGCGTTTGTCCGAAAAATGAATATGCTTCCCGGAGGCAGCTGAAGCTGCCTCTGATTTATTTGATTTATACCCTGAATAATGTTAAAATCTACCCGCTATGGGCATTTTACCTATAAGCCTTAAAAGGACAAAAAGGTGCTTAAAGTATTTTCGTGTTCCGATACGGGACTAATGAGAAAAAACAATCAGGACTGTGTTTACACAACAGACCTTCCGCTCGGTGATCTTCTTAATGTATTCATCGTTGCGGACGGAATGGGTGGACATGCAGCGGGGGAGATGGCTTCGCGTACTGCGGTCAATACGATGATCGACAGTATCAAAGCTTCGAATGAGAACAATCCTTCGATCTCCCTTAAGAATGCGGTACTTAAAGCCAACAAGGCCGTTTACGAGCTTTCGGTGGAGGAGACGATCACCGAGGGAATGGGAACGACCGTAGTGGCATGCACCTTTATAGAGAATGTTGTCCAGGCGGTCAATGTGGGTGACAGCAGAATGTATGTGATCACCCCCAGGGACATAAAACAGATCACGGTTGATCATTCGCTTGTCGAGGAGATGATCCGCAGGGGCGGTCTTACCAGGGAAAAGGCGAGATCCCATCCGGAAAAGAATGTGATCACAAGGGCGGTCGGCATCAAGCCCGATGTTGAACCCGATATCTACTCCCATATATTGGAAAGCGGTGATACGGTCATGCTGTGTACCGACGGTCTTACCAATATGGTCACCGATGAGAGGATCAAGCAGATAGTCAGCGGTTCGCCCGATGTGGCATCAGCTGCGGAAAAACTTATTAACGAAGCAAATGAGAACGGCGGACTCGATAATATTTCCGTAGTGCTCATCAGATATGAGGATAAATAATTCATGGTCAAGATCGGAATGACAATCGCAGACCGCTACGAGATACTTGAGAAGATCGGTACCGGCGGAATGGCCGATGTATATAAAGCTGTCGACAACAAGCTTTCCAGAAATGTTGCGGTCAAAGTACTCAAGCAGGAATTTTCCGAGAACGAGAATTTTGTCTCCAAGTTCCGTGTTGAGGCCCAGGCTGCGGCAGGACTGATGCATCCCAATGTCGTTAATGTATATGATGTAGGTGAAGAAGCCGACATCTACTACATTGTAATGGAGCTTGTCGAGGGTATCACTCTCAAGAAGTATATCGAAAAGAAGGCACGTCTTTCTTTTGAAGAGGCCGTAAGTATAGCCATCCAGGTAGGTATGGGTATCGAGGCCGCACACGAAAAGCACATCATTCACAGGGATATAAAGCCCCAGAATATAATCATTTCCCTTGCGGGCAAGGTTAAGGTCACCGATTTCGGCATCGCCAAGGCGGCTACCAGCAATACCATAACCTCCAACGTAATGGGATCCGTTCACTATACATCCCCCGAGCAGGCAAGAGGCGGTTACTCCGATGAAAAGAGTGATATCTATTCACTCGGTGTTACCATGTTCGAAATGCTCACGGGAAGGGTTCCTTTTAACGGTGAGACCACCGTTGCGATCGCGATCAAGCATATCCAGGAGCCCATGCCTTCACCCAGGGATTTCGTTCCCGAGATTCCCTATTCCCTCGAAGACATAGTTCTCAAGTGCTGTGAGAAATCTCCCGACAGAAGATATCAGAATATGCAGGAGCTTGTGGAAGACCTCAAGCAGTGCCTGCTTACTCCCGATGCCGATTTCGTGGTCCGTTCGGGTGTTGAGTCCGAAGGCACCAGGACCGTGACAGACGAGGAGATGGAGGAGATCAAGAACAGCACCGCCGATTATAACGATTATTATCCCGAGGAAACCTCGAATACCGCTCAGATGAGACTTGCCGAAAGCGATTACTACGGCGACGAAGAAGACGATGATGACGGTATGGGACATCACCCCGGTGATTATGACGGACCGTCCAGGATGGAAAAGATCACCACGGCCCTTTCGATACTTGCAGGTATCGTCATCGTGATGATCATCATTTTCCTTGCGATCAAGATCATCGGAAACAGGATGGATTCAACCGGAAACACCGGTGAATCAGGAAGCAATGTCATCATTGACGATCAGGGTCAGGGAACCGTTGAAGTCAAGGAAGTCATTATGCCCTCCGTTGTCGGTTCCGATATCGAAAGTGCCAAGAATGCCCTTGTTGCTCTCGGTATCAATCCCCTTGTCGATTTCCAGGAGTCCGAGACCATCGCATCCGGAATAGTCATCAGCTGTGATGTAGAAGCAGGAACCACCATCATTTCCGGAACCAATGTAAATCTGCTCGTCAGCTCCGGAACCGATTCCGTGGAAATGCCCGACGTTGTCGGCAAGACCATAAATGAAGCAAAGCTCACCCTCGAGCTCAGCGGATTTACCGTAAATATGGAAGAAGCAAGCTCGGACGAGATACCTCAGGGCTATGTCATCTCCACCAATCCCGAAGCCGGTGTAATGGCGGCAAAGGGCGTATCCGTAACAGTTACGGTCAGTGTCGGAGCAACCGACATCAAGGTCAGGGTTCCCCGAATCATAGGACTTGATGAGACGGATGCTACCGTTACCTGCATAGAGAATGAACTCAGCATAGGCAGGATCACATATGTTCCTTCGGCTGATATTCCGGCAGGCATGGTCTGCTCACAGTCCCTTGCGGAAGGATCATATGTAAGCGAAGGAGCCACGATCGATTTCGAAGTAAGCTCGGGCCCCGAAGTTCATACTTATAAGTGTAATCTCAATGTATCCGCGCCTTCATCGAGTGAGGCACCCGATTATATAAGCGGTACAGAGGTCAAGCTCAGACTGGTAGGCTCAGACGGAAAGGTGCTCCTTGAGCAGACTACCAGGGAATTCCCTTACACATCGAATTTCTACGGTATAGGATGTCCTTCCGGTGTCCTGACCGTGACATATACCGTTACCACAGAACCTACGACGGACAGTAATGGAAATGTAATTCCCGGAACTACTGTAGAGAAATCCTTCACAAGAGAGATCATTTTCACACAGGAAGATACTTGATGGATTCCGTTAAGGGCAAGATAATCAAAGGCATCGGAGGCTTCTATTACGTAGCCTCGGGTTCGCTTGTATATGAATGCAGAGCAAAAGGGGCTTTCCGAAAGGAAGGCCTCAAGCCGCTTGTAGGGGATGATTGCCTGATAGACGTGATCGATCCCGATAAGAATGTAGGTAATGTTTCGGACATACTTCCGAGGAAGAATTCTCTTTTCAGACCGGAAGTAGCAAATGTTGATATGATACTTATCATATTTGCAGTGAAAGATCCGGATCCATCTCTTAATCTGTTAGATAGATTCCTCATTAATCTGGAAAAAGAAAAACTGCCCTGTGTCATTGCTTTCAACAAAGAAGATATCGACACGGATTCGATCGGATCTGAGTTTGTATCTGTCTACAGAAAAGCGGGATACGATGCGAGACTCATAAGCGCAAGGACGGGAGAGGGCTTTGAAGAACTCGAAAAGATTCTTGAAGGTAAGACCACGGCACTTGCGGGGCCCAGCGGAGCGGGCAAATCATCTACGATAAACAGGCTCTTCGGAAAAGAGATATCCGAAACCGGAGAGATAAGCAAAAAGATAAGCAGGGGTAAGAATACGACAAGGCATTCCGAACTGTTCATGATCGCAGGAGACACATACATCTGCGATACACCGGGCTTTACAAGCTTCGAGAACAGGGATGTGACCGAAGAAAACCTTTGGACCTTTTATCCCGAATTTTCGCAGTTTGAGAAAAACTGCAGATTTGCGGGATGCTCACATGTTTATGAAAATGACTGCGGTATCAAAACCGGCGTGGAGAATGGGGAAATCCCGCGCATCAGGTATGAGAATTACTGCAGGATATATGAGGAACTGGCTTCCAGGAAAAAATATTGATCTTTTTTCAAAACAGGAGGTACACCTATGAAGATCTATGTCAATGTTAACGCTGCCCGTGGGGGAAACGGCAGTAAAGAGTCTCCTTTCAAAGCCATCCAGGATGCGGCAAATATCGCCGTAGCCGGAGATGAGGTCATCGTTGCTCCCGGAATCTACAGGGAGTATGTAAATCCCAGGAATGCAGGACGTGAAGATGCAAGGATCACCTACACATCGGAGAAGCCCTTAAAGGCAGTGATCACCGGTGCGGAGGTTGTTACCGATTGGAAAAAGCATAAGGGATCCACTTATGTCACGAGAATAGACAATACCGTATTCGGCGCTTACAACCCATACATTCAGGAGGTTGAAGGTGACTGGTACTTTGCGGACAATCATATGCATACCGGTAATGTATTTCTTAATGACCGTATGATGTATGAGACCGCTACCCTTCAGGAGTGCATCGACGGCAAGGTATATGACAGAAGCTGGGAACCCGAGTATTCGGTTTACAAGTGGTACTGCGAACAGGATGAAAAGACTAATGAGACCGTTATCTACGCCAACTTCAAGGATAAGGATCCAAAGAAGGAAAAGGTGGAGATAACCGTCCGCAGGAACTGCTTCATGCCTACCGAAAAGTACAGAAGCTACATCACACTTTCCGGCTTCACCGTATGTAAGGCGGCAACCACCTGGGCTCCTCCCGCAGCTTTCCAGGACGGAATGATCGGTGCCCACTGGTCAAAGGGATGGATAATCGAAGACTGTGATGTGTACGGTTCCAAGTGCTGCGGTATTTCCTTCGGTAATTACTCCCAGGAAAACAACGACAATTATTTCTTCCACAAGCACGTAAAGAGCCCCACCCAGATGGAGAGGGATGCGGTATGCCGCGCCCAGTATGACGGCTGGACCAAGGAGACCGTCGGCGGACATATCGTAAGAAGATGTCACATCCATAACTGTGAGCAGACCGGTATCGTAGGAAGAATGGGATGCGTATTCTCAATAATCGAGGATAACCATATTCATCACATCAACAACATGCAGCAGCTGGGCGGAGCGGAGATCGCAGGTATCAAGTTCCATGCGGCCATCGATGTCATATTCCGCAGAAACCACATCCATCATTGCTGGATGGGAATCTGGTGCGACTGGCAGGCACAGGGAACACGTATCACACAGAACTTCCTGCATGACAACTGCTTCCCTGACTTCATTGAAGCCAAGCCCGACCGTTTCGACCAGGATCTTTTCGTCGAGGTAGGACACGGTCCTACACTCATCGACAACAACATCCTTCTTTCACCCTGCTCGCTGAGAATAGCTACACAGGGCGTTGCAATGGTTCATAACCTTGTATGCGGATCGTTTGTCATGGTCGGTGGCGGCGTCGATTCCATCGTTAACGGACAGCGCGAGCCACGCTATACTCCTTACCACATAGCACACCGTACCGAGGTTCTCGGTTTTATGACGATCCTTCACGGTGATGACAGGTTCTATAACAATATCTTCATCCAGAACACCAAGATCCCCAAGGATTACCTCAAGGGCTGGGATCCTAAGCGTGTTCCCACCAACATGGAGGTCGGAACCCATGTATGGGATGAATATCCTCTTTATGAGGACTGGATCGAACTCTTTGATATCGGCAAGCGCCGCCCTGATATGGGCAAACTGGCAACCGGACACTTCGGACATCTCCCTGTCTGGATCCACGGTAATGCATACTTTAACGGAGCCGGCGCATTCAAGCATGAGAAGGATCATCTGGTCGACAAGAAGACCAAGGCATTCGTAAAGCTTGAAGAAAAGAAGGGGAAGTACTCACTCAAGACCAATGT
>JAEEGK010004862.1_pt1 | contig 32738 bp, 25 predicted proteins | sample 8958771 | NCBI WGS metagenome assembly JAEEGK01 (sample SAMN16246547, study PRJNA631951) | gut metagenome | biome: gut microbiome; feature: rumen; material: SC-attached | host: Bos | place: Iran: Karaj | collected 2018-10 | reverse complement strand
TACAGCAAAAAAAACAATCCGGAGACAGAACCGGATTTTGACCGGATCGAGCCTTTTATTGCGGCTTTGGAAATGATCCACACCTATTCTCTGGTTCATGACGATCTGCCTGCCATGGACAATGATATGCTTCGCAGGGGAAAACCCACGACCCACGCAAAATTCGGGCATGCAAACGGAGTGCTTGCGGGAGATGCGCTTCTCAACTATTCTGTGGAAACCGTCACCAAGGCCTTTGCCGAGGATGATTTTTCGGGAGAAGACTGTTTCGATGACATTACAAACACAGAGTGGAACAAGAGAGTTGTAAAAGCGATGAAGCTCCTTTACACTCGTGCGGGCATATACGGAATGATCGGCGGTCAGACCGTGGATGTTGAAAAAACAGGCAAGCCTTTGACTCAGGATGAACTGGATTTCATCTATGAATTAAAAACCTGTGCCCTGATCTCGGCTTCCGTTCTGTGCGGTGCCGTTCTCGGAGGCGCGGGAGTCAGGGATCTTGCGCTCCTTGAACCTTTGGGAAGTGATATTGGAATGGCATTTCAGATAAGAGATGACATTCTGGACATCGAAGGAGATGAAAAGGTCTTCGGAAAGCCCATCGGAAGCGACGAAAAGAACTGCAAGACCACATGGGTGACTCTTTACGGTATGGAGAACGCAAAAGAAAAGGTGAAGGCATACACCGATGAAGCTCTGGGCGTACTTGAGGGGCTTCCGGAAAATGAATTCATGAAAGCCTTTGTTAAAGCTCTTGCGGAAAGAAATAATTGAACTACGATCGATTGGAAGTTTGGAAATGACAGATTATCCTGTTCTTGATAAAATAAAAAAAGAAAACGACATTAAGAAGCTGCCGGAAAACGAATGGTCCGAACTGGCACGTGAGATACGCTGCTTTCTTACCGAAAACGTTTCAAAGACCGGAGGCCATCTCTCCTCCAATCTCGGAGTGGTGGAGCTCACAATGGCTCTTCATCTTTTTCTTGATCTGCCGGAGGATAAATTGGTTTTCGATGTGGGGCATCAAACCTATGTTCACAAGATCCTTACAGGCAGGAAGAACTTTGAAACTTTAAGACAGAAAGGCGGACTTTCGGGCTTTCCGAAGGGCAGCGAAAGTGAATGTGACGCTTTTGACACCGGACACAGTTCCACTTCCCTTTCATTGGCATCAGGTCTTGTGACTGCCAGGGAACTCAAGGGAGAGAAGAATAAGATCGTTGCAGTTATAGGTGACGGAGCTCTGGGCGGCGGAATGGCCATAGAAGCGCTCAATAACATCGGCAAGTTTAAAAGCAATCTTATCATCATATTAAACGACAACGAGATGTCCATCGACCGTAACGTGGGAGGAATGGCCAATTATCTCGGTCAGATCCGTACAAAGAAGACCTACGTGAATTTTAAATCCGGATTGGAAAACATCCTGGACGAGATCCCCGGCGGAAGCGGTGAAAGGATCGTCGGACGGCTGAAGCACATTAAGGATTCCTTAAAGACTTTCTTTGTAAGCGGAATGTTCTTTGAGGACCTGGGTATCACTTACATCGGTCCCATTAACGGACATGATGTGCATCAGGTACTTACTGCTCTTAAGAGTGCGGCAAGGGTTGACAAGCCGGTTTTGATCCATGCTGTGACCCAGAAGGGAAGAGGCTATCTTCCCGCAGAAAAGAGACCCGGCAAATTCCACGGCATCGGTCCCTTTGATCTTAAAACAGGTAAGATCCTTAAGAAGCCTGAGACAAAGACCTTTACAGAGAGTTTTTCGGAAGCTATGGTGGAACTGGGAGACAGGGACAGCAGATTGATCGGGATCACGGCTGCAATGGAGTTTGGCACAGGCTTAAGAGAGTTCGGAGAATGTCATCCCGACAGATTCTTTGATGTGGGCATAGCTGAGCAGCATGCTGTGACATTCGCCGCAGCCCTTGCAAAATCAGGTTTCAGACCTGTGGTTGCCATCTACTCCACCTTCCTTCAGAGAAGCTATGACCAGATCTTACATGATGTATGCCTGACAAAACAGCCTGTGATCTTCATGATAGACAGAGGAGGGATCACGGGAGAAGACGGAGAAACACATCAGGGTATCTTCGACCTTTCCTACCTTTCACACATTCCGGGACTTACGGTAATGGCACCCAAAAACTGTCATGAATTAAAGTCCATGCTGAGTTTTTCATTGGAAATGAACGCTCCTGTGGCTATCAGATACCCCAAATGCGGGGAGAGCGAGAGAGCCGCTGCCCTTGATTGCGACGAGATACGTTACGGAGAAGCGGAAAAACTCCTTGAGGGAAAGGATGTTGCCATCTTTGCGGTGGGCACAATGACGGATCTGGGACTGGAGCTTTCGGAAATGCTTAAAAAAGACGGATTCGGTACCTTGCTCTACAATGCAAGGTTTGTTAACCCCATCGATAAAACAGCTGTCCTGGATGCCGCCAAAAGATGCAGGGTCGTGGTTACTCTGGAAGAAAATGTGAAAAGAGGCGGTTTCGGAGAAGCTGTGGCCGATCTCATACTTGAAAACGGGTTAAAGACCGGCTTTGTAAACGGCTCTTTAAAAGACAGCTTTATAGAACACGGTAAAAGATCCGAACTGCTGAAGGCTTACGGTTTGGATGCTGATGAGATTTATGGAAAGATTAGACGCATTATTGGTTAAAAACGGTCTTTCACCATCCAGAGAAAGAGCCAAGGAAATGATAAAAAACGGTCATGTCCTTGTTAACGGTAAAGTCGTTACAAAAGCATCTTTTTCTGTCAGTGAAACAGACGATATAAAGACTGAGGGGGAAGTCCTCAGATACGTGAGCCGTGGCGGTCTGAAACTTGAAAAAGCCATTGCGGAATTCAACATCTCCCTTAAGGGGCTCACATGTATGGACATAGGAGCTTCCACCGGCGGATTCACGGACTGTATGCTTCAAAACGGAGCGGCCAAAGTGCTGGCTGTGGACGTGGGGACAGATCAGCTGGCTCAGAAGCTTAGAGACAACCCCGGGGTCATTTCCATGGAGCAGACCAATATCCGTTATCTGACACCTGAAATGATCGATAACACAGAGATCGATTTTATTTCCACGGATGTTTCTTTTATCTCCCTGACCAAGGTACTGCCTGTGATCTTTAACCTTCTTAAGGAGGGCGGAGAAAGCATATGCCTGATAAAGCCGCAATTTGAGGCCGGAAGACAGGCACTTTCAAAAAAAGGGATCATTAAAGACAAAGCAGTTCGGGACAGAGTCGTGGAGGATGTTTCAAAAGCAGCGGAAGATCTGGGATTCAAAGTCCGTGGAGTTACTGTGTCCCCCATTGAAGGCGGGGACGGGAACATTGAGTTTCTGATCTGTTTAAAAAAGGAAAACTGAAATGAAAAATGCTTATCTGATAATTTCAAATCCCGACAGGGACATGAGGGGTGTTTACACGGAACGTGTAAAGAAAGCCCTTAAGGAAAACGGAGCCGAGATCTGTAACATCAACGAAGCACCTGACGGAAAGCCCGAAGTTAAGGCCATCATCGTTCTCGGAGGTGACGGGACTCTGATGCGCACCGCAGATGTGGTAAAGGATTTCGGAGCCCCCATCCTTGGGATCAACACCGGAACTCTCGGTTATCTTACGGGGGCTGAAACGGAAAACCTGGAGACTGCGATAAAGAAGCTGGTAAGCGGTGATTACCGTATAGAAAACAGGATGATGCTGGACATTTCGGTAAACGGAGAAAAAACAGAGACTGTCCTTAATGACGCAGTGGTTACAAGAAACGGTTATTCCAGGATCATCCGGCTCAAGGTAAAGATAAACGGTAAAGAGATCTTTACTGCGGGAGGTGACGGGATCATAATTTCCACACCCACGGGATCCACGGGATACAATCTTTCTGCCGGGGGCAGCATCTGCGTTCCGGAAGCGGAAATGATCATTATCACACCCATCTGTCCTCATTCCATGACAGCAAGATCCATCATCGCTTCCGCAAGCGACGAGATCGAGATAGAAGTGCCCGCGGAAAGAAATTTTGAAACCCCGGATCTGGGAATGACCCTTGACGGACGGGCGTTCATTCCTTTAAAGAGCGGGGACAGCATCAGGATAAGGAGATCGGAGAGTATCACAAGGCTCATCAAAACCGATGAAAGCACATTTTTTGAAGCTTTGAAGAGTAAACTGTCCTGAATCTAAAGAAAACGGAGAAGAAATATGCCCGATAAGAAAACAAGCAGACATGCCCAGATCAGAAGAATAGTTGAAAACGAGAACATCGGAACCCAGGAGGAACTTGTGAGGCGTCTTAACGAAGAAGGCTTCGCGGTGACTCAGGCAACGGCTTCGAGAGACATTAAGGAACTCAGGCTTACCAAGATGGTCATGGCGACGGGAGAGATCAAGTACGTCATCCCTCATGCGGACATTCCGGGAATGGACAACGGAAAACTGGTTCGGGTCCTTGCGGAAGCCTACACAGGTATGGAGCAGGCAGAAAACCTGCTGGTGATCAAAACAGTTTCGGGAATGGCTATGGCTGCGGCCGCAGCCCTGGATTCTCTCAGACTTAAAGGCGTTGTGGGCTGTATCGCGGGAGATGACACCATTTTCTGCGCTGTAAGGACCAAAGGCGAAGTGCCGGAAGTAATGAGAAAGATCGAAAAACTCATTAAATAGAGCTTTTCAACTAACACTTGACAGGTGGTAAAGTGTTGTTATAAAATCTATTGAATCAAAAAATCATTCAAATTAAAAAAAGCAAAGAGGAAGTATTTATGTCAGGTCATTCAAAATTTGCAAACATTAAGCACAAAAAAGAGAAAAACGATGCTGCCAAGGGCAAGATCTTTACAAAGCTCGGCCGTGAGATCGCTGTAGCCGTTAAAGAAGGCGGCGGTCCCGATCCCAACAACAACTCTAAGCTCAAGGACATCATTGCAAAGGCAAAGGCCAACAACATGTCCAACGATACCATCGAAAGAAGCATCAAAAAGGCTGCAGGTGAAGGACAGGGCGTAAACTACGAGCATGTAAGATACGAAGGCTACGGTCCCAGCGGTATCGCTATTATTGTAGATGCACTTACGGATAACAAGAACAGAACTGCCGCAAATGTCAGAAGTGCCTTTACCAAGGGCAAGGGCAGCATCGGTAACATGGGCTGTGTTTCCTTCATGTTTGATGAAAAGGGTCAGATCATCATTGACAAGGAAGAATGTGACATGGACGGTGACGAGATCTTCATGATCGCCGCAGATGCAGGCGCAGAGGATCTTTCCGATGAAGAGGACAGCTTTGAGATCATCACCGCTCCCGGAGATTTCAGCAAGGTTGTCGAAGCGCTTGAAGCTGCAAACATCAAGATGGCATCCGCGGAAGTTACCATGATCCCTCAGAATTACGGTTCACTTTCCGATGAAGAGGACATCAAGTGCCTTAACAGGATCCTGGATCTTCTTGAGGATGATGACGACGTTCAGGACGTTTACACCAACTATGACGAGGCATAAAATTAGTGTTCTTTTTTCATAAATAAAGTTAAATATCAGGATCAAAATGCCGATAAAATAAATGGATTTTAATAATACCATTTCATTTTACCGGCGTTTTTGTTTGCAGAAAAGCCGGGAGGAGGAAATCAATAAATGAAAAAGTTCTTCAGCAGATTTATCTGTTTCATACTGACGGCATGCATAGCGGTTTCGGGTGGCCTGTTTCAGATGAGGTCTTCCTACACCGTTGATAATGTTCAAAATAGAATATCCGACAATGAAGAAAAGAAAGTTGAACCCAAGGTTGACGAAGAGACCTTCGGTATCTTTGCAAAAGCTTTCGGTATCGACGGCTTAAAGAACGGCAGGTTCAATTTTTCAAATAAGTATTTCACCGATAAGAGAGTACTGGCTGCAGATGCGGACATGAAGATCGTGTTCTTTGACAACACCGGCGCCGGTAATGCTTTCGTTGACCAGGGTTCTGTTCTTGAGCTTGACACCTCATCCTTCACCCTGGCTGTTTCCCGTGTTTATAAAGTTGACAATACAGATGCTCCTTTTGCTTCCGGAACCACCATGTCCTTCAGCCTTGCAGGTGCCGGAAACAGTGTTATCAGGATCGAGCCCGACAGTGATCTTACGGACAACTCCTGTGTCATCACCCGTCTCGGTCCCGGCCGTGCAAACGTAAATGTTGCCATCACCGAAAACGGAACCACAAGATACGCAACAGTTACGATCCATGTGGCTTTCGAGATCGTAAAGAACGATCTGGAGTGGGAAGAGACAGGTCTTGCGGGATTCAGTGATAAGGTGCTTTTCCTTGATCAGAGAAACTACCTTGGTGCTACAGATTATTATCAGCTTCAGATCCTTTACATGGATTCCACTGCGGTTACTGCCGATTCCGTTATTGTAGACACCACCGACAGACAATACAAGGATACCGTCGTCATGTATGAAAACGGTAAGCTGCATGTACGCGGTGCGGGTTATTCCAGAGTCACACTTAAGACCACGGGTACAAATCCCGACAGCGTGAGCTTTTACGTACTTGTTGCTCCCGTAGGACACAAGGATCCCGTGGGAGGCGGTACCGTAACGCTGGCTGACTATGCCCAGACCTATGATCTCGGTACCATTTATGAAGATCATTTTGCTATCTATACCAATGCCAGAAAGGCAAACACTCTTTCCTGGACAGTCTATGTTGTAGACAAGAACGGCGGCCTCACCGAGATCAGCAAGAACGATCATTCAAGACTGACCTACGACATCAGTGACCAGAACGGTGTTGTAAACTTCAGCGGAGTGACAGCCGGAACCTACAAGATCGTGGGTGTTGCAAATACTTCCTTTAATGACAACGAATTACGTAACAAGGTGGTTTACGATGTTATCGTAATGCTTTCGCTTAAAAATACCACATTGTACATGAACGTTGGAGACACCTACGACGTACTTGCGAATTCCAACATCCCGAGAGATCTTTATTCCAGACTTTATGAGCCCAATTACCTCGGAAACAGCAGACTTTACGCGACTGTTGACAGCAGGGGCATAATCACCGCAAACAACGTCGGTACATCCCAGATCACCTTCCATTACATCGGAGGAAGTAATAATTCACTTTTCCCTCCTTCGGTCAGCGGAACGGTTGACGATGTTACCTACACCATCCATGTTATAGATTATCTTTCCATCAGTAACAGTGCATTGTCTTCCGACGGCTCCACCGAGTTCACCATGTATGCGGGAGGCAGCTATCCTCTGTATGCAGCATGTACCAACAAGGACTACGACATTTACTGGGAATCCCTGGATAACTCCATTGCCACTGTTGAAGACAACGGCTACGGTTCCGTAATGGTAAAGGCTCTTAAGCGCGGTGTTGTAACCATCAGAGCTTATCAGATCATTAACGGTGTTGAAAAGAATGCCTATGCAGAGATCACTGTAAAGAACACCGCTACAAAGGTGACCCTTTCTCCTTCAAAGCTTCAGATCGAAGTGGGAGATTACAAGACCATAATCGCTCAGTTTACCGGAGATTCCACGGATCTTACATGGGTTTCCTCAGATGAAACCATCTTTAACTTTGTTGATAATATTAATGTGGGAACATCCGCAACCATCCAGGCTTTAAAGCCCGGTACAGCGGTTCTCACCGCCATCAACCCCGCAAACATAGTCTGCGGCTACTGCGAAGTAACTGTTTATCAGGAAGTTACGGGACTCAAGCTTTCAGAGTACACCCTGACTCTTCCCGAAACAGCAGGCACCTATCAGTTATATGCCTACCTTGAACCCGGAAATGCTTCGGACTCCAGCGTTCTCTGGACATCCTCAAAGCCCTCCGTGGTTTCTGTTGATGCAAACGGTAAGCTCACCATCTTAAAGGAGGGTGAAGCTACCATCATCGCCCAGTCGGTTCTGAATCCCGAGTTCTACGCAATGTGTACGGTAAAGATCCTTCAGGGCGTGGATTCCGTAAAGCTTGACAAGCATGAGCTTGAGCTTTACAAGGGTGAAGTTTTCAGACTGCCTTACGTCATCCTTCCTGCTGATGCCAGCAACGATGTGATCGACATCAGTGTATTTGACAGCAAGATCGCTTCCGTAACACAGGGCGATGACCACACATTGATCGTTACCGGAAGAGGCGTCGGTAAGACTGAATTCATGGTAATGACAAAGGACGGCAAGTACTGGGATCTTTGTACGGTTGTTGTAAAGCAGGTGGCTACCGGTGTTACCATGAACTACTCGGAAGTTACTCTGAACGTGGGTGAGTACTTTGATCTTTCCGTTAGTCTCACACCCGCTGATTCCACCGAGAGCTCCCTCACATGGCAGAGCCTTGATACAGGCATAGTATCCGTTTCACAGTCCGGACGTCTGATCGGTCTGAAGCCCGGAAAGACTTCAGTCATGGTTTCCACTCAGGGAGGAAAGAATTCCTTCTGTACCGTAACTGTCCTTCAGGCGGCAAAGTCCATGAAGCTGGATGAGACCTCCATCGTCATCGGTATCGGTGAGAGCTACACTCTGGATGCTGTCTTTGATCCCGATGGAACATCCGTAACAGACGGTAAGTGGACATCCCTGGATACGAGTATCGCAACCGTTGACGAAGCAGGTAAAGTAACAGGCGTCAAGGGCGGATATACAGTAGTTTCCTTTACTTCCGTTGACGGAGGCTTTACAGGCTTCTGTATGGTAAAGGTCGAGGAACTTATCACAAAGATCATCGTTAATCCTTCATCCTACATTTTAGGACTTGGGAACACAGTTACAATAGATGCTCAGATCACAAACGGCGACACGGTTTCCGATACCGAACTGGAATGGTACTCGGATGACGAATCCGTAGCAACCGTTGACAAATACGGAATGATCACAGGTGTGGATTACGGTACCGCTACCATTACGGTTGAAGCTGTAGAGGGCGAAGCAAAGGCATTTGTGAAGATCGAAGTCGTAAGGGAAGTAACAAAGATCGAGCTCAGCGAAAGCTATATCACTGTAATTGTGGGACACACACAGACTCTTTACGCTACAGTGAGTCCTTCAAATGCAACTTACAATAAAGTTAACTGGAAAGTTATGGATCCCGGCATGACAAAGGAAGACAATTCCGTTGCTCTTGTAGACACCGACGGTGTTGTTACGGGTATCAAGAAGGGTAATGCCTGGGTGGTAGCAAGTGCTCAGGACAATTCCGGTAAGACAGCCCGCTGCTTCGTGCTTGTCATTGAACCCATTGCAGCTACGGGTATCACAGTGTCGGATTCGGAGATCACGTTGATGCCCGGAGAGTCAAAGACCATAACATCCCACATTAAACCCGTATCTTCCACAGATGACTTGACATGGACCACAAATAATGATACTGTAGCTTCAGTTTCCGAAAACGGTGAGATCACGGCAAATATGGTGGGTCAGACCACTGTTACCGTAACCACCACATCCGGTAAAACGGCCACCATCGCAGTCACTGTCCTGGGACTGAGCAGAAGTTATGTCGAGATACCGATCTATTCCTCTTTCAGAGTCTACCTTGACGGCGTCAACAGCACAGTACGCTGGGATGTCGACGATCTGACGATCTGCGAAGTGGCAAACGGAAACATTACAGCAAGAAAAACAGGTACCACAGTTGTTACTGCAAAGGTTAACGGGCGTACTTTGGAGTGCATAGTAAAGGTTACAAAATAGTAAGCTTTAGGAGGACTTCAAATGTTAAGCAGATTATTCGTCAAGAATTATGCAATTATAGACGAAACTGAGATTGAATTTAAAAAAGGACTTAACATCCTGACCGGTGAGACCGGCGCGGGAAAATCCATATTGATCGGCTCCGTAAATGCGGCTCTGGGAGAAAAAGTTTCCAGAGACATAATCAGATACGGAGCTGATTATGCTCTTATTGAACTCACATTCACGGCTGTTCCCGAGAAGACATGTGAAGAACTGAAAGAGCGGGATATTTATCCTGATGACGGCGAGATCCTGATCTCCAGAAAGATCACTGCCGCAGGAAAAAGCATATGCAAAATAAACGGTGAAACCGTTACTCTTGAGGAACTGAAAAACTGTTCCTCTCTTTTGCTGGATATACACGGCCAGAACGAGCATCATTCACTTCTTAAAGCCTCTTCCCACATTAAACTTTTGGACAAGTTTGCGGGAGCGGAAAACGATAAACTCCTTTCCGAACTGAAAAATGAATACGAGATCTGGAGCAGGACTTCCAAGGAACTTGAGAGCGCACTTGGTACCGACATCAGTAAGGACACCGACAGTACCTATCTGGAATTTGCCATTAATGAGATCGATACCGCGGCCCTTAAGGAAGGCGAAGATGAAGAACTGGAAGAGGAATTTAAGATCCTTTCCAATTCCAAACAGATCATGGAAGCCCTTTCTCAGAGCCTGCTTCTGGTGAGTGATTCGGAAAGCGGCAATGCGGGGGATATGATCGGAGAAGCGGTGCGGTTCTTGAACAAGGCAGTGCAGTACGACGAGAAGCTTTCGGAGCTTTCGGGGATCCTTGAAAACGTTTCGTCCCTCATCTATGATTTTAAGCATGATGCGGAAAATTACATCAATAAAAGCGAAAATTCCGCGGAACGTTTTGCGGAAGTGTCCGAGCGACTTGATGTTATCAACAATCTTAAAAAGAAATATGCAGGACTTAACGGAACCATCAAAGATGTACTGAAATTTGCGGAGGAATCGAGAGAAAAGCTTAAGAAACTTGAAAATTTTGACGAGTATCTGGCTGAACTCAAAAAGAAGGAAGAAAAGGAAAGAAATTCCTGCCTGAGCCTTTGCGAAAAGATCGGTACATTGAGAAAGAAAGCTGCGGACATGCTTTCCGTAAGGATCGGAGAGGAGCTTAAGAGTCTTAATTTTGCTTCTGCTCACTTCGGTGCAAGACTGGAGAAAACGAGCAGATTCAATGCTACGGGAAATGATTCCTGTGAATTCATGATCTCTCTGAATCCCGGAGAACCGGAGAAGCCTCTGGTCAAAGTGGCTTCGGGAGGTGAGCTGTCCAGGATCATGCTGGCGATAAAGACTGTCCTTGCGGACAAGGATGAGATCCCCAGCCTCATCTTCGACGAGATCGATACGGGAATCTCCGGACGTACTGCCCAGAAGGTTTCGGAAAAGCTGGGTGTTCTGGCCGGAACACATCAGATCATCTGTATCACCCATCTGGCACAGATCGCTTCCATGGCAGACACCCATTTTGTTATCGAAAAAACTAACGGAAATGATTCCGTAAAGACAGAGATAAGGGAACTGGACGACAATGAACGTGTCACCGAACTTGCCAGGATCCTGGGCGGTGCGGAGATCACCAATGCAGTTCTCGAAAATGCAAGAGAGATGATATCCCTTGCAAATGACATTAAGAAAACAAGGAGCTTGAAACAATGAAAAACATTTTGCTTGTATCATCGGAATGCGTCCCCTTCATCAAGACCGGCGGCCTGGCTGACGTTGTGGGCGAACTTCCCAAGTACATCGACAGGGAAAGATTTGATGTAAGAGTGTTCATACCCAATTACAAAGCCATTCCTCAAAAGTACAAGGACAAGATGCATTTTGTTACGAGCTTTTACATGGATCTGGGCTGGAGAAGACAGTATGTGGGAGTTCTGGAAACGGAGCTTGACGGCGTCAGATTCTATTTTATAGACAACGAGTACTATTTTAACGGGGAAAAGCCCTACGGAAACATTTACGAGGACATTGAGAAGTTTGCGTTTTTTGACAGAGCGGTGCTTTCCGCCCTTCCTCTCATTAATTTCCGCCCCGACATCATCCACTGCAATGACTGGCAGACAGGACTTTTGCCGGTTTATCTTCATGATTCCTTCTATGCGGGACAGTTCTATCGCGGGATCAAGAGCATCATGACCATCCATAATCTTAAGTTTCAGGGCATATGGAACAAGAAGACGGTAATGGACATTGCGGGACTTTCGCCTTACTATTTTACCGATGACAAGCTGGAAGCCTACGGTGATGCCAACTATCTTAAGGGCGGTATCGTCTATGCCGATTACGTGACGACAGTATCGGAACAATATGCAAAGGAGATCCAGATGCCTTACTACGGTGAAGGCCTTGACGGACTCATGCGTGCAAGGAACAACTGTCTTAAGGGCATAGTCAACGGTATCGATTACAAGGAATACGATCCTCAGACTGACAGATTCATTCCTCATCATTTTTCAAAGTCCACCTTCAAGGAAAATAAGAAAAAGGATAAGACGGAACTTCAGAAGGAACTGGGACTTGAAGTGAACGACAAAAAGTTCATGGTGGGCATAGTTTCCCGTCTTACGGATCAAAAGGGACTGGATCTGGTGGAATGCGTTATCGAACAGATCTGTGCGGAGGATCTGCAGCTGGTCATCCTTGGAACCGGAGAACAGAAGTACGAGAATCTTTTCAGACATTATGAATGGAAATATAAGGGGAAAGTGTCAGCAAGCATATATTACAACGAGGAAAGGGCCCACAAGATATATGCAGCATGTGATGCCTTCCTGATGCCTTCGCTGTTTGAGCCCTGTGGCCTGAGCCAGCTGATGGCCATGCGCTACGGAACAGTTCCCATTGTTCGTGAGACAGGAGGACTTAAGGATACGGTGGAGCCCTACAACGAGTATGAGAACAAGGGAACCGGTTTCTCCTTCATGAATTACAATGCCCATGAAATGCTGAGAACGATCCGCTATGCGGAAACCACGTTCTACGAAAAGAAGAGAGCCTGGAACAAGATAGTGGAAAGAGCCATGGATATGGATTTTTCCTGGACTACATCAGCAAAGAAGTACGAAGAGCTTTACGATGAGATCACATCGGTAAAGTAGTCGCCGGAGTGTATCATGACCTACGCCGACATTATTGTTGACATCTCTCACGAGACCATCGACAGAACATTTCAATACAGAATACCCGAAGACCTGCAGTCATCCGTCAAGATCGGTACGAAAGTGAACATCCCTTTCGGAAACAGAAAAGAAATGACAGGATATGTTGTGGGTCTTTCTTCCATGCCCAAAATTGAGGAAAGCAGGATAAGGGATATTAAGGGAGTGGTCCCTCAGGGGATCACCATTGACTCCAGGATGCTTGAGCTGGCAGCATGGATTAAAACAAATTACGGCGGAACGATGAATGAGGCTCTTAAAACCGTCCTTCCCGTTAAGAAGAGCATACGCCCTCAGTTAAAGACGGAGATCGTTCTTTGCTGTTCGGAAGAAAGAGCAAAAGAGGCGCTTGAGGAAAGCAGGAAGAAGCATTATGTGGCAAAGGCAAGGCTGATAGCGGAGCTTCTTGATACAAATGTCCTTCCGAAAGAACTGGTGTCCACCAAACTGAACATCAGCGCCGCCACCGTCTCTGCCCTTGAAAAGCAGGGGATACTTGAAGTCAGAAGCGAGAAGATCGACAGGAACAAGAGCTATGTCTCAGAGGGAAAAGTAAATAAAGTCTGCCTTAACGATGAGCAGGAAGCGGCCTGTGCCACAGTGATCAACGATCTTAAGGAAGGAAGAGCGGGTACCTATCTTGTCTTCGGAGTTACGGGAAGCGGCAAGACGGAAGTTTACATGGAGATCATCGAGCATGTGGTAAAGAGCGGAAAACAGGTGATCGTCCTGATCCCGGAGATCGCCCTTACATTCCAGACCGTTCTGCGTTTTACGAAAAGGTTCGGAGACAGGGTTGCTTTTTTTAATTCCAAACTTTCCGAGGGTGAGAGATACGACCAGTATCTTAAAGCAAAAGAAGGAAGCATAGACATTATGATCGGCCCCAGATCCGCGCTGTTCACCCCTTTTGAAAAGCCGGGGCTGATCGTGATAGACGAGGAGCACGAAGGTGCGTACAAGAGCGAGGGAGTACCGAAGTATCACGCACGGGAAGTGGCGGAACAGATCTGCCGGATGACAGGAGCGTCTCTTGTCCTCGGATCCGCAACTCCTTCTCTTGAGTCCTTCAGAAAAGCGGAGACAGGTGAATACAAGCTTTTAGAGCTTAAAAAGAGAGCAAAGGAAGCTCAGCTTCCCGAGGTCGAGATCGTGGATCTCAGGGAAGAACTTAAAAACAAAAACAGAACGATCTTTTCCCTTGAATTGGTCCGTCTAATGGATGACAGGCTGCAGAAGAAGGAACAGATCATGCTTTTTTTGAACAGAAGAGGATACTCGGGATTTGTTTCCTGCAGAAGCTGCGGAGAATCCATCAAATGTCCCCATTGCTCGGTTTCGCTCACACAGCACAGAGACGGACATTTAAGATGTCATTATTGCGGTTACGAAACAAAAATGCCCGTTAAATGTCCCTCCTGCGGATCTCCTTATATTGCTGCTTTCGGTACCGGAACCCAGAAGATCGAAGAGCAGGTAAAGAAACTGTTCCCTTCCGCAAGAGTTTTAAGGATGGATGCGGACACCACAAAAAACAAGGAAAGCTACGAAAAGATCCTTTCTTCTTTTGCCAACGAAGAAGCAGACATTCTGATAGGAACTCAGATGATAGTCAAGGGACATGATTTCCCTCATGTAACTCTGGTGGGGATCCTTGCTGCGGATCTTTCCCTTCATGCAACGGATTACAGGGCTGCGGAAAAAACCTTCCAGCTCCTGGCTCAGGCTGCGGGAAGAGCGGGCAGGGCAAATCTTAAAGGAAATGTTATCATCCAGACCTACAGGCCGGATCATTATGCCATCACCACAGCGGCAGAGCAGGATTACATCTCGTTTTACGAGCAGGAAGTCCTGTTCAGAAAGAGTCTTTGTTACCCGCCCATGGGACACATAATGGCTGTGCTTTTTTCGGGAAAGAGCGATCAGGATTGCTGTGTTTCATTGGGAAGGGTCACGGCAAAAATCATTGACAAATTTGCCCGCTTAGTTGATAATAAAGAACTTGTAAGCATGGGTCCCGCACCTGCGGGAATTTCAAAGATCAATGATCTTTACAGATACGTTGTTTACTTTAAGGCACAAAACTATAGTCTGTTAACGGACATTTGTGCCGAGATTGATGAATACAGGGACGAGATCAAAGCTGCAGGCATTGTCTGCCAGATCGATCTTGATCCCATGACCGGCTATTGATGTAAGATTTACAGGAGGTTTTTTATGGCTATAAGAAACATTAGAAAGTATCCCGATCCCGTTCTGGCAAAAGAATGCAAAAAGGTAGACAAGATGACGGAGAGGATCTCTATTCTCATCGAGGATATGTTTGACACTATGTATGACGCCGGAGGTGTAGGCCTTGCCGCTCCCCAGGTGGGCATCCTTAAGCAGATCTGTGTTGTTGACATTTCCGAGGATTGCTCCGAACCTTATGTTCTCATTAATCCCGTTATCGTCGAAGCTGACGGTGAGCAGACGGGAGACGAAGGCTGTCTTTCCCTTCCCGGAAAACAGGGAACCGTCACCAGACCGAATCATGTTGTTGTTAAGGCTTTAAATGAAAACATGGAAGAGATCACCGTGGAAGGAACGGAACTTCTGGCAAGGGCTTTTTGTCATGAGATCGATCATCTTCATGGACACATGTACACCGAAAAGGTAGAGGGAGAACTTAAGAACACCTCCCATGAGGAACAGGATTAATTTGTACGACGAGGGTAGAACTGCATGAAACTTGTATTTATGGGAACACCGGAAATTGCGGCCTGTGTTCTGAAAAGTATAATCGACTCGGGTAAGCATGAGATTACAGCTGTAGTAACGCAGCCTGATAAGCCCAAGGGAAGAGGCCATGAGCTGGATGCTCCTCCGGTAAAGAAACTGGCTCTTGAGCATGGACTGACAGTGCTTCAGCCCGAAAAAGCCGGTACTTCCGAATTTATAGAATCCATCAGAGCCCTTGCTCCCGATGTTATCGCCGTCGCAGCTTACGGAAAGATCCTTAAGCCTGCGCTTCTTGAGATACCCAAATTCGGATGCATCAATGTTCATGCTTCTCTTTTACCCAAATACAGAGGCGCATCTCCCATACAGTGGGCCGTCATAAACGGTGAAGAAAAAAGCGGCGTGACCATCATGCATATGGCTGCGGGACTCGATACCGGGGATATGATCATGAGGGAAGAAGTGACCCTGGATAAAAAGGAAACTGCAGGATCTTTGCACGATAAGCTTGCAGATATCGGAGGACCCCTTCTCCTTAAAGCACTTGATGCTCTTGAAGACGGTACCGCATCAAGAACTCCTCAGAAAGAGGAAGAAGCGACCTACGTTACGACCCTCGATAAGGCTTTCGGCAAGATCGACTTTAACAACCCCGCAGATAAGATCGAGAGACTGATCAGAGGATTAAACCCCTGGCCCACAGCTTATACTTATGTAAACGAAAGACTGCTTAAGATCTGGGATGCGGATGCACTCCCCGGAACCGCTGTTCCGAAGGAAGCTTTAAAAGGAGGAAAGGGAACAGTGATCAGAGCAGAAGGTGATGAACTTCTTGTGCTTTGTGCAAATTCCGTACTTAAGATCAATGCTCTTCAGATAGAAGGAAAGAAAAGAATGAATACCGCCGATTTTTTGCGGGGCTTTAAGATAGAGGCCGGTACAAAACTCGGCCTTTAATACAGGAAAACAATATGAAAGATATCAAGTCATTAAACGAAGAAGAATTGAAGACGGAAATGAAGAGCCTGGGAGAGCCTGCCTTCAGAGCAGGGCAGATCTTTTCGTGGCTTCATGAGAAAAAAGTAAATTCCTTCGAGGAGATGACAAATCTTTCAAAAGACCTGAGAAACAAGCTCTCGGAAAACTACGAGATCACAGCTCTCTCAGAAGTACGAAGCTTAAGGTCCTCCGACGGAACCGTTAAATTTCTCTACAAATTAAAGGACGGACAGGTTATCGAGTCTGTTCTCATGAGTTACAGACATGGCTACTCGATCTGTGTTTCTTCCCAGGTGGGCTGCAGGATGGGATGCATGTTCTGTGCATCTACTATTGACGGTCTTGTGAGAAATCTTACTCCTTCGGAGATACTCGAACAGGTTTACGAAGCGGAAAGAAGCTGCAATGTGACTATTTCAAACATTGTCATCATGGGAAGCGGAGAACCTATGGATAACTATGACAATGTTATCAAATTCATACGTCTGATATCAGACGAAAAGGGCAAAAATCTCAGCGTCAGGAACATCACTCTTTCCACCTGCGGTCTGGTGCCCGGCATCAGAAAACTGGCGGAAGAGGGGTTGCCCGTGACTCTGGCTCTTTCCCTGCATGCTCCCGAAGATGAGCTCAGAAAGACAATTATGCCTGTTGCAAAAGCTTTTTCCATAAAAGAGGTACTTGACGCCTGTGATTATTTCTTTGAAAAAACTTCAAGAAGAGTCACCTTTGAATACAGCATGATAGACGGGGTAAATGACTCTCCGAAACGGGCGGAACAGCTTGCTCGTCTGGCAAAGGGAAGAAACTGTCATGTGAATCTCATTCCGGTCAACAAGATAAAGGAAAGAAATTTTGTAAGATCGGCTGATGACAACGTTGCTAAATTTAAAAATATACTTGAAAAAAACCGAATAAATGTTACTATTAGAAGGAGTATGGGCACAGACATTGATGCTGCATGCGGACAGTTGAGAAGAAGTTTTATGGAGGAGAGCAATTGAAATCCGCAGCCTTAACCGATATTGGGAAACAACGCGCCATAAATCAGGACTATATCTTTAAGAGCGATGAAGCCATCGGCATTCTTCCGAATCTGTACATTGTTGCGGATGGGATGGGAGGTCACAAAGCCGGGGACTATGCATCGCGATTTTGCGTTGATGACTTTGTACGAGAGGCTAAGACCGGAAAATTCAAGACTTTGCTTGGGGGATTACAGAGCATAGTAAATGCCGTTAATGAGCATGTTTATACAGAATCCCTGAAGACTCCCGAATACAAGGGGATGGGAACTACTCTTGTGGCCGCCGTGGTACACGACGGTTCCGTGACTGTTACCAATGTTGGCGACAGCAGGATGTACCTTTTTTCAAAAGACGGCGGACTGAGGCAGATCACCGTGGATCATTCTCTTGTGGAGAACATGATACAGAACGGTGAGCTTGAAAGAAAAGATGCGGTCCATCATCCAAAGAAAAACATCATCACCCGTGCCATAGGAGTCGAATCCGTGGTTGAGCCGGACTTCTTTGAAGCGGAGATAGAAAGCGGAGACATTATCCTGCTTTGTTCCGACGGCTTGTCCAACATGGTTGATGATGACAAGATGAACGATTGTCTTGAAGACAAAAAGAAGACACTTGAAGAAAAGGCCCGGACACTTGTGGATCTGGCCAATGAACGTGGTGGAAAAGACAATATATCGGTTGTCTTGACTGAGATATAAATGCTTAAACCTTTTACCGGAGGAATGTATGATAGAAACAGGCACATTACTTAGCGAAAGATATGAGATCAAAGAACGGATCGGTTCCGGTGGTATGGCGGATGTTTACAGGGCCGTCGACACGAGACTGAACCGTCTTATTGCCGTTAAGGTATTGAAATCCGAGTTCTCAAATGACAAGAGCTTTATCTCGCGTTTTAAAAATGAAGCCAAATCAGCTGCCGGACTTTCTCATCCCAACATTGTAAGCGTTTATGATGTCGGGGACGACAAGGGATTTCATTATATCGTAATGGAGCTTGTTGAGGGCATCACCCTTAAAAAGTTCATTGAGAAGAAGGGGAGACTTGAGGTCAGAGAAGCCGTAGGTATCAGTATCCAGATCGCTCAGGGTATGGAAGCGGCTCATGAACACGGTATCATTCACAGGGACATCAAGCCTCAGAACATCATGATATCGAGAGACGGTAAGGTTAAGGTTGCCGACTTTGGTATCGCAAAAGTTGTTTCTTCCGATACATACACCCAGAATGCGGTAGGCTCTGTTCACTATCTTTCCCCCGAACAGGCAAGAGGCGGTTATTACGATGAACGCAGCGACATCTATTCTCTGGGCGTTACTTTGTATGAGATGCTGACGGGACAGCTTCCTTTCGGCGGTGAGTCCGATGTTTCCGTTGCTTTAAAGCACATTCAGCTGGAAGCAAGACCTGCAAGAGAGCTGGTTCCTTCCATTCCTTATTCTCTGGATAAGGTTGTACAGAAATGTATGCAAAAGCATCCCGAAAACCGTTACAGTTCGGCATCCGATCTTATCATCGATCTTAAACACTCCATCACAAATCCCGACGGAGATTTTGTACGCATCAACAGCGGTGTTGAGGGAAGAACAAGAACCTTTACAAATGCCGAAACTTCCGAGATACAGAATCAGGCTGCGGCAGCCCCTGTTCAGCAGCCCGTTTACAACGACAATTATGTAAGACAGCAGAATCAATACAATAACGGCAAGGTTTTACGCGAAGAATTTGAAGAACTTGATACCATTGATTCCAAGTTTGAAAAAGTCATTATCGTCATCACAATAATAGCAGCCATTGGACTGGTGATCTTTGCCGCATTCCTCTGCATCAGGTTTTTCGGAGGTTCAGGTAGTGGAAGCGGTAACACCACACCCACTCCGGGGATCGGAACGCAGGTGAGCACGACACCCGTTCCCACTCAGGTTGCCACTATTTCGATGCCCAACCTTTTCGGATACACCAAGGAAGATGCGGAGAACTTTATGTATGCCAAGTCTCCCAACTTCACCATCATTTATGAAGATGCGGAGTATTCCACCCAGGATGAGGGAACAGTCATCAGACAGTATCCCGTTGCAAATGCGGATGTGCTTGTAAATCAGACCATAAAGCTCACTCTTTCCGCAGGTGGAGAACCCATTACCATTCCCAGACTCATCGGCCTTTCTCAGGCAGCTGCCACCAGCCAGCTTGAAGCCATGGGATTTGAGGTCATCCCTCAGTTCAGAAGGAGCGATTCCATCGTCGCCGGACAGGTCATCAGCACTGAACCCAAGGTGGGGACCATAGCTCATGCCGGAGATTCCATAATGCTTTATGTGAGCCTCGGTGAGCCCGACGAATACACCAATGTTCCGGATGTTCTCACAAAGAACGAGCAGGTTGCAAAGGAACTTCTTGAAAATGCCGGCCTTAAGCTGGGTGAAGTTACTTACGATTACAGCACGACCGTTGCTTACGGCTGTGTTATCAAGCAATCCGTTGCCGCAGACAAGACTATTGTTGTGGGAACACAGATCGATGTTGTCCTCAGCATGGGGCCCATGCCTGCTGACATTACACCTTCACCTGCACCCGGTTACGGAAGAAGCTATTATTCTGTTGTTTATGACACCACAGTGATGCGTAATCCATGTAATATATTCTTCACTGAGCCCTATAATCTGTTCTTTGAGATTGCTCAGGGTGATTACTCATCCATCATCTATGTGGATTACGACAACACATCTGCGGATGAACAGGTTTACAAAGTAAATTACAGCACATTCCCGAGGGTATATTCCTTTAAGCTTTACATTGAATTTGCCAACGGAGATGTGGATTACGGACAGCTTACCCCCGGAGAGGCGTATGTTACCGCTTATCTTGACGGACAGGATATCGGTACTCAGGTTGTAAATCTGGAGGTTAACGAAGACTAGTGCAGGGAAGAATTGTTAAAGGAGTCGGAGGACTTTATTTCACGGATACGGAAATTGGCCTTCTGGAATGCAAGCCCAAGGGGAAGTTCAGAAAAGACGGGATAAAGCCTCTTGTGGGAGACAGGGTTACGGTTGAACTTCTTGAGGACGGTTCCGGCCTGATCTCCGAGATATCCCCCAGAACCAGCGAACTCATAAGGCCTGAGGTGGCAAATGCCTCTCAGGCTATGCTTGTTTTCGCCGTAAACGCCCCCAGACCGAATCTGAACCTGGCAGACCGCTTTCTCATAAATATGGAGATGGCAGGTGTGCCCACCGTTCTTGTTTTTAATAAGTCGGACCTTGCTTCCGATGCTGAAATAGAGACTATAAAAAACGGATTTTCGGGCTCAGGCTATGAAATCCGTTTTATTTCAGCCAAAAAGCATGAAGGTACCGAAGATCTGAAAGAACTGCTTCGTGGGAAAACAACAGTCCTGGCGGGGCCTTCGGGAGTGGGTAAATCCACTTTGGTAAATTTTTTTCTGGGTAGAGAGAAAATGGAGACCGGTGAGCTTTCGGAAAAGATCATGAGGGGAAAGAATACAACCCGTCATTCCGAACTTCTTAAAGCAGATGAAGACGCATGGATCTTCGACACTCCCGGCTTCACATCCTTTGATGTGATGGGGATAGAAGCAGGGGAACTGGAAAGATACTATCCGGAAATGTGCTCATGCATCGGAAGATGCAGATTTACGGGCTGTTCCCACATTAGTGAACCGGATTGCGCAGTAAAAGAAATGCTTAAAGAAGGCAGGATGTCGAAGAACAGATACGACAACTATGTCTTACTTTACAATGAGATAAAAAACAGAAGGAAATATTGATGAATATACTTTCACCTTCCATGCTGGCGGCTGACTTCGGAAGATTAAAGCCTCAGCTTGACACCCTTGAAAAAAATGATATCAGATGGCTCCATGTGGATGTGATGGATGGTATGTTTGTACCCAGCATATCCTTTGGAATGCCCGTGATCGCAAGTATCAGAAAACAATGCGGACTTTTCTTTGATACTCACCTGATGGTTGTGGATCCCGAGAGATACATAGATGATTTTAAAGCAGCCGGCAGCGACCTTCTTACCGTTCATGTGGAAGCCTGCAAGGATACGGCGGATACACTGAAAAAGATCAAAGAAGCCGGAATGCAGGCGGGAGTCACTCTGAATCCCGAAACCGATGTGAAAGAGATACTTCCCTTTGTGGGAATGGCAGATCTTGTTCTGGTCATGAGCGTTCATCCCGGTTTCGGCGGGCAGAAGTTCATTCCCGAAACGCTGAATAAAGCAGAGATCATAAAAAAGGAACTGTTAAAGACCAATCCTGCCTGTCGCCTTGAAATGGACGGGGGCATCAATCTTTCAAATCTCGGAACCGTCCTGGCATCGGGGGTTGACACGATAGTTGCGGGAACGGCGATCTTTGGAGGAGACATCGAAGAAAACATAAAAAGCTTCAAGGGTATTATGGCTTAGAGGAGTCGGAAGCAAAAAAGGAAAATGAAAGAATCTTATGTTTAGTGCAATTAAAAAAATATGGATATTGTTGGGCAGATCGATCTACACGGGTGATCGGCTGAGAAAGAATATGCTTGCCATTACTTTCCTCGGCTGCGTCATCGCCATGGTGGGAACCGGGATGACCATCATAAATATCGTTCAGGACAAAGGGCTGGTTACCGTAACGACGGCAGTAATTGCCGTATTGGGTTTGACTGCGGCTTTTTGTTCTTATTTTTTGAACAACAGAAATGTGTGCATATGGATAGCGGTCTACGTTTCGGTCTTTATCTTTACATATTACGCTGTTTTGGGTGTAAACGAAGGTTTTGCCATACTCTGGACCATGCTGGTTCCTGTTGTTTTCTGCTATTTCCTCAGCGTTAAATACGGACTTTTTCTTTCTCTTTATTATGAGATCCTGTTCATCGTGATGGGTTATTCTCCCTTAAGGGCGGAAATGCTTAACTACTATACGGAGACCTTTCTGAACAGATTTCCTTTATTGTTCCTTTGCTCCATGATCCTGAATTCCACAGCCATGATCCAGTATCACATTTCCACCCTTTTCCAGATCGATCATGAGAACACCTTGAACGAAGAAGTTGAAAAGCAGACGGTGCTGGCGGAACAGAAGGCAAACGCCGTTGAGAAGCTTTCTTTTCAGATGATCGAAGCTCTTGCCACTTCCATCGATGCCAAGGACAGATACACCAACGGTCATTCTTACCGTGTGGCACAGTATGCGGTAATGATGGCCAGACAGCTGGGGTACTCGGATAAGGAGTTAAAGATCCTTAAACAGGAAGGACTGCTTCATGATATCGGTAAGATCGGAGTTCCCGATGTTGTTTTGAACAAATCCGGAAAACTCACGGACGAAGAGTACTTTGTCGTTCAGTCGCACACCTCCATCGGCGGTGACATACTTCAACACCTTGAAGACTTTCAGGGAGCAGCTGATGTGGCCAGATACCACCATGAAAGATTTGACGGAAAAGGCTATCCTTCGGGGCTTTCAGGAAAATGCATTCCCGAGCATGTCAGGATCGTATCCATTGCCGATGCCTACGATGCCATGTACTCGGACCGCATTTACCGAAAAGGCATGGATAAAAAAGTCATACGTGATGAGATCCTTACTTATCGCGGTAAACAGTTCGATCCCGAACTAACGGACATTTTTCTGAAACTCTTTGATGAAGGAAAACTCACTGCCATCGATGCTTACGGCCGTGCTTTCCCTATTGCGGAAAACGGAGTCAGGATCAAGAACATGATCACTGCAGCTGTGGAGGATGAGATCAGGATCATCAGTGAAGGATCCGGAGAGGATGCCGGATTTGATGATGAAAAGATAACCACAATCCTTAACCATGTTAAGGAGCGCTGCCGCAGAGATCTGATGATGATAGTCCTGAAAGTGAGCGGACGGGATGGATGCAGTTACAGTAAGGACCAACTGGATGACACCATAAATGCCATAGAGTACGCTGTGGGAAGGATCTACAGTGTAACGGGAGGATACGTTCATTGCGGACAGGATCTTCTGCTTTTACCCTTGTACAGGATGCCCGATAAGGAAGTAAAAGAGATCATCCGGAAGATCTACCTCGAATTCTATAGGCTTGCCAACAGTAATGCCTTTGAGATCACAAATCATGTCCTTGGTGTAAAGGATTGAATTTTACAAAACGTTGTAGTACAATGTTAACTCAGTTTCGGAAAACTATACTGAACAGTTTTACCATATAAGGTTATTAAAGGAGATATACAGATATGAAACTCGGAATCGTCGGACTTCCCAATGTGGGAAAAAGTACATTGTTCAACTCGCTCACGAAAGCGGGAGCGGAAAGCGCAAACTATCCTTTCTGCACCATCGACCCCAATGTGGGTGTGGTAGCCGTACCGGATAAGAGACTTGATGCGCTTACAAAGCTTTACAATTCCGAAAAAACTACACCTGCCATCGTTGAATTTGTTGATATTGCGGGACTTGTTAAGGGAGCTTCCAAGGGTGAAGGTCTTGGAAACCAGTTCCTTGCAAATATCCGTGAGGTAGATGCCATCGTACACGTGGTAAGATGCTTTGATGACTCCAATGTTATTCACGTGGAAGGTTCCGTCGATCCGGGACGTGACATTGAGACCATTAATCTTGAGCTCATCTTTTCGGATCTTGAAGTGCTTGAAAGAAGATACTCAAAGGTTGCCAGAATGGCAAAGATGGACAAGGCCGCAGGCAAGGAAACGGATATGCTTGAAAGACTTAAAAAGCATCTTGAAGCAGGCAACATGGCCAAGACTTTTGAACTTGCGGATGAGGATGAAGAGGCTTTCTTTGCGGAATACAATCTTCTTACCGCAAAGCCCGTGATCTATGCCGCAAACGTTAAGGACACGGATCTTAAGGACGACGGAAATTCCAATCCCTATGTGGCAAAGGTCCGTGACATTGCAGCCAAGGAGAATTCCAAGGTGTTTGTCATCAGCGCACAGATCGAGCAGGAAATGAGCGAGCTCAGTGATGAAGACAAGGAAATGTTCTTTGAAGATCTGGGCATCAAGGAAAGCGGTCTCGATAAACTGATCGCTGCCAGCTACGATACTCTGGGACTTATGAGCTACTTGACCGCAGGACCCAAGGAATCCAGAGCATGGACCATCAAGAAGGGCACAAAAGCGCCCCAGGCAGCCGGAAAGATCCATTCCGACTTTGAAAGAGGCTTCATCCGTGCCGAGATCGTTTCCTACGATCAGCTCATGGAATGCGGAAGCATGAACGCCGCCAAAGAAAAAGGACTTGTTCGCTCCGAAGGCAAGGATTACGTCATCCAGGACGGAGATGTTGTACTTTTCAGATTCAACGTATGACAAAGGGGAGGACCGCCGCTTTAGCGGGGGAGGGACCCCTATGTATATAACAAAGGCTCATTTTTTTGCACCGGTCTCTCCGGTGCATTTTTTATGCGAAGAACAGCTCGAGGCTGTTCTTTTTTTATATGCCTGAAATTTCCCTCCACCTTTCAAACTTTGTAAAAATCCCATAAACAATGGGGTTTCATTAAAAAAACTATTGAAAAAATCCTTTTTGTGGTGTAAAATGGTGTAAAAGGGTAGAGAAGTGGTGTAAAGTGGAGAAATCGAGGAAAGGAGGACAAAGCCTATGTTTATGGGAGAATACGAGCACGGCCTTGATGAAAAAGGCAGGATCATCGTACCGACTAAGTTTCGTGATTCTCTGGGCGAGCACTTTGTCCTTACTCTCGGAACAGACGGATGCCTCTTCATTTACCCTATGAAAGAATGGGAACAGTTTGTTGAGAAACTGAAAGGACTTCCCGGAACCAAGGAAGCAAGACAGATGCAGCGTTACTTCATGGCAGGAGCGGTGGAGTGCGAGAGCGACAAGCAGGGAAGAGTGATGATACCCGCAAAGCTCAGGGAACACGCGGGCATCACAAAGGATGTGGTTTCCGTGGGAGTTGTAAACAAGATCGAGATCTGGAGCAAGGAACGTTGGGATGCCAACAACACCTACGACTCCGTGGATGATATAGCCGATCACATGTCGGAATTTGGCCTCAGCTTCTAAGGAAGCAAGAAGGAGAGAAAAATGGGAGAATTTAAGCATTATTCCGTAATGCTGAATGAAACGATCGAAGGCCTGAATGTGAGAGAAGGCGGAACCTACGTGGACGGAACTCTGGGAGGAGCGGGACACGCAAGCGTTGTCTGCAGACTCTTGAACAACACCGGCAGCTTCATTGGAATAGATCAGGATGCGGACGCCATCAAAGCCGCAAGTGAAAGGCTTTCGGATTTCAAAAATGTGACCGTGGTAAGAGACAATTACGAAAACATGGTCACAGTAGTCAGAGGTCTGGGGCATGAACATGTTTCCGGTATCCTTCTGGATCTGGGAGTTTCTTCCTACCAGCTTGATACCGTGGAAAGAGGCTTCAGTTATCACAATGATGCACCTCTGGACATGAGAATGGATGACAGATCCGACAGAACGGCGAAAGACATTGTGAACGGTTACTCGGAAAGCGAGCTTTTCAGGATCATCCGTGATTACGGAGAAGATCAGTTCGCAAAGAACATTGCAAAACACATCGTGGCAGCGAGACAAAAAAAAGAGATCGAAACCACTTTCGAACTGGTGGACTGCATCAAAGCAGCCATCCCCGCAAAGATCAGAATGGCAACGGGACATCCCGCAAAAAAGACTTTCCAGGCCATCAGGATCGAACTCAACAGGGAACTTGATGTTTTAAAGGATTCCATTGACGGTATGATCGATTTCCTTGAGCCCGGCGGGAGGCTCTGCATCATCACATTCCATTCACTTGAAGACAGGATCGTGAAATCCGCTTTCAAAAAGAATGAGAATCCCTGCACCTGTCCGCCGAGTTTTCCGGTGTGCGTGTGCGGAAAACAGAGCAAGGGCAGAGTCGTAACAAACAAGCCCATACTTCCTTCGGAAAAGGAACTTGAGGAGAATTCAAGATCGAAGAGCGCAAAGCTCAGGATCTTCGAAAGAGCTTGATCGATAGAGGATATATTATGAAGAACGAAGAATTGGTTGAGAAGAAAAATGTCAAATTGAACACAGGAGCCTACTCGGCCCCTTTTGAAGACGGAAGTGCGGCAAGAGTCATTGACACTTACCCTGCCGTTTCGGAACCGGTCCGGATCCCCAGAGAACATGAGATAAAGCGTTACGAGCCCGAACCCGGTTATGAAGGAAGAGTAAAGCCCGGTGTGGGAAGAGCGGTGGATCTTTTCTTTGCGGGAGTGCTTGCGGTAGCCATTATGGTAACCCTCTATATATGCATTAATTATTTACAAATCCAGTCGGATATTGTACAATTGGAAAAGCAGATAACTTCCCTTGATAAAGCCATTTCAGCCACCGAAAGCGAGAACAACGCTCTTGAATCTTCTTTAAACACCGTAAGCTATGATCTCAGTTATGTTTACGACGTGGCTGTTGGCGCTCTCGGAATGGTTTATCCCAACAAAAACGAGATCCATTTTTACGAAAATGAGGGAAGTTCGTATTACAGAGATTATTCCGCGAGAAATTAGCGCGAAGCGATATGGACGAAGCCGGATCAAGAACCAGAAAAACCAAAAAAGAAAAAAAGATAACAGCCAAAATGCAGATCAAGCTTTTGGTTGTTTTTTGCGTTTTCCTTGCAGCGCTTATCGGGCTGATCGCAAGAGTTGTTTACATCTCCAATCAGGACAAGTACAAAAAGGGCGCGCTGGAGCTCAGAAGCTATGTAACTTCCGAGATACCCTGCAAAAGAGGAGACATCCTGGACAGAAACGGCAACATTCTGGCTACGGGAGAGATCGTCTACAATCTGATCCTCGACCCCAAAGTCGCTTTGGACAGGACAGCCTACACGGAGGCCTCCCTTACAGCCCTTGAAACCGTTTACGGATTTGATGATGCTTACCTCAGGAACATCCTCGCTACAAGATCCGATTCCTCTTACGTGATACTTAAAAAAGAGCTGACCTATTCCGAAAAATCCGCCTTCACCGATCATGTGGCTTCCCTCGGAAAAGAAGGCAACAACGTAAAAGGCATATGGTTCGAGGAGGGTTACAAACGTGTCTATCCCTACAGAACACTTGCGTCTCATGTTATCGGCTTCACTGACGCCGATGGCGAAGGCTCCTACGGCATAGAACAGTATTACAATGACGTCCTTAAAGGTACCAACGGAAGAAATTACGGTTATTATGACGGAACGTTAAACATTGTTGACACGGTGAAGGAACCTGTTGACGGTGACACCTGTGTTTCAACCATAGATGCAAACATTCAGAGGATCATAGAAAGCTACACCGACAGGTTTTTAAATGAATACGGAGCAGAAAACCTGGGAGTGATCGTAATGGATGCCAATTCGGGAGAGATCTTCGGAATGCAGTCAAATTACAGCTATGACCTTAATGAACCCCGAAACATGTCAAGACTTTACACTCCCGAACAGCTCGCTCTCATGAGCGATGAACAGCAGGCTGCGGCTCTTTATGACATGTGGAGGAATTTCTGCGTCAGCGACGCCTACGAGCCGGGATCCATTTACAAGCCCTTTACCGTTGCGGCTGCTCTTGAAGAAGCCTGCATCACAAAAGACAGTATGTGGGACTGCGACGGAGGAGAGGATTTCCCGGGAGATGTAAGGATCAAGTGCTCCAACAAAAAAGGACACGGACACATCTCTCTCGTACAGTCCATAATGTATTCCTGTAACGATGCCCTGATGCAGGTTGCCAGGATCGAGGGCAGAGACATTTTTGCAAATTATCAGAAGAAGTTCTGCATAGGGAGTACCACGGGCATAGACCTTCCGGGCGAAGCTGCGGGACAGAGTTTCTCCGTTTCGGAACTCAATGAAACGGAACTTGCAACCAGCTCCTTCGGACAGGGATTTACCGCCACCATGGTTCAGATGGCGTCCGCATTCTGTTCACTGATCAACGGCGGGACCTATTACGAACCTCACATCGTAAGAAGGATCCAAAGCTCAGACGGAACAACGGTTAAGAAAAATGAGCCCGTTGTCGTTGGAAAAACAATATCCGAAAGCACGGGAGCTTTCCTTAAGGATTCCCTTTATCTAACGGTATCCGGCGGAACGGGAACCGGTGCAAAGATCAACGGCTATCTTATCGGCGGAAAGACCGGAACCAGCCAGAAGCTTCCCAGAGATGCGGAGAAGTACCTCGTTTCTTTCCTGGGATTCGTTGAAGGTGAAGAAATGGATGTGGTTATCTATATAGTTGTGGATGAATGTCACGACAGCGCCAAGGCATCCAGATGCGCTACCGCCATGTCCCTGTTCACCGATATTGCGGAAGACATCCTTCCTTACTTAAGACTTTATCCCGAAGGGGAGATCAATTACAAATTAAAATCTGTTGATGAAAAACAGACCGTAACGGATCCTTCCAACACCATTTATGATCCGGCATACGACGAAGGCGAAGTAAATGTCATTTCAAGATGAGAATCCACAACAGAATGAAGAGGTTAAAACAGCGGAAGCTCCGAAGAGAAGGAGATCTTATCGTACCTACGATTACGGCCTTTTGATCCTTACTCTGTTTCTCGTGGGACTCGGACTTGTGTTTCTGTACTCCACCAGTTCCTACACGGCTACACAGAAATTCGGAAATGCCGCATTTTATCTTAAGAGACAGGGAAACTATGCCCTTATCGGCATAATCGCCATGCTCATAATCTCTCACATTGATTATAAGATATACATTGCAAAGCTCACCGTTTTCCGCATCAGAGCCGTCTATGTTCTCTATGCCCTCTGTATCTTCTTACAGGTCATTGTGCTTTTTGTGGGAGAAGAGATCTACGGCGCAAAAAGATGGATCGAGATACCGAAGATAGGCAGCTTTCAGCCTTCTGAGGTGACAAAGATCTGCATTATCGTATTTACCGCTTTTATTGCCTACACCGCACCGAAAAAAATGAACCGTATAGGGGGATTTATAAGGGCCGGTGTTTACATGGCGCCTTTGATCCTGCTGGTCGCAAAGGAAGACCTGAGCACTTCCGTTGTTTTACTTGGAATTTTCTTTATCATCTGTTTTGTTACCAGCAGAAAAACCTGGTACTTTATCGCCATGGCCCTTCTTGCCTGCGGCGCAGTAGCTGCTTACATTTTTCTTGGAGAGGGCTTCAGAGGTGAAAGAATAGAAGGATGGCTCAATGTGGACACTGCATCCGCGGGCTATCAGATACGAAGAGGCCTGTACGCCATCTCTTCGGGAGGTCTCACCGGAAAAGGCCTGGGAGAGAGCTCCATGAAACTGGGATACGTTCCGGAATCCCACAACGACATGATCTTTTCCATTATCTGTGAAGAACTGGGGATAGTGGGTGCCATATGCATAATCCTGCTTTTTGTTCTTCTCATCTGGAGGATCTACACCGTGGCCATCAATGCATCGGATCTTTTCGGAAGCCTTCTTTGCATAGGAGTCATGGCCCACATCGGGATCCAGGCGGTGATGAACATTGCGGTTGTTACAAACACCATTCCAGCAACAGGCATAGCTTTACCCTTTATCAGCTATGGAGGAACATCGCTGGTGCTTTTGCTCTGTGAGATCGGAATGGTCTTGTCGGTTTCTTATCACATAAAAAACGTGGACTGATCATAGGGGATTATGAATAACGCAAGGATCGGAAAGCTGAATATCGTTCTGTTTCTGCTGATCGTTGTGCTCAGTATCGGCATCGTGGTATCCACAGGGCTGTACAATGTTTCCGTTCAGGGACTCACAAGATACGATCCGACGGAATTCTATGACATGCTGGGTCATGAAGGGATCTTTTCCAACACCATCGCTTTCTGGCTTAAGAACAAGATCGACAAGAAAAAGGATATCCCTTTTGTAGACACCTATACCGTAACTCTCATCGACAAGAACACCGTAGCCATAAGGGTGTACGAAAATGATGTGGTGGGATGTATAGAAGTAATGGGAAGCTTTTTCTGCTTTGACAAGGACGGTTTTATCACTGAGAGTACCGCAAAGAGACCGGAGGGCGTTCCTGCGGTTACCGGGCTTGAATTTGATGAAGCTGTGGTCTTTAAACAGCTGAACATACAGAAACAGTCTCTTTTTGAAGTGGTCTTAAGCATTACAAAGCTGTTAAAGAAATACTCGATACCCATAGAAGAGATCAACTTTAATTCCTTTAACGAAGTCACTTTGTACATGGGAGATCTGGAGATCCTCATGGGAAAGAAAAAAGAGTACGACACATCCGTTTCGGCTCTCAAAGGAGTCTATGAAAAAGCAGCGGAAATCGGCGGAACTCTTGATCTTCGAAATTATTCGGAAGAAAATACGGATATTGTTTTAAAAACCTCGTCCCCGAAAGATAAAAATCATTGAAAAAGGGGCTTGATTTATTAAGAAAATAACTATATTATATACATTAGCTTTTGCATTGATAAAATTCAAAACACAATATGTTGTGCTTTTGGGGATAAATTTCTGATATTTCGTTTATGACAGATTTTATTTGATTTGTGCATAATACATTTTATGATTTTAAGGAGGGCGGACTCTTGATCGAGATTACCAGTGACAATTATTCGAGTAATGCGAAAATTCTTGTAATAGGAGTCGGCGGAGCAGGCAACAATGCCGTCAACAGAATGATTGATGAATCCATTAACGGCATCGATTTTGTATGCGCTAACACAGACAAGCAGCAGCTTAGTAACTGCAAGGCTTCTACCTGTATTCAGATCGGCGAGAAACTTACCAAAGGACTCGGCTGCGGTGCGGATCCCGAAAAGGGTGAAAAGAGTGCGGAAGAGAGCCGTGAGGAGATTTCCGAAGTTATCCGCGGTGCGGATATGGTTTTCGTTACCTGCGGTATGGGTGGCGGAACAGGTACCGGAGCTACACCCGTGATCGCTCAGATCGCCAAAGAGATGGGCATCCTGACGGTAGGTGTGGTTACAAAGCCCTTCTCCTTTGAAGGCAAAGTGCGTATGGAAAACGCTATCGGCGGTATCGAAAAGCTTCGCCACAACGTTGATACGCTCATTGTCATTCCCAATGATAAATTACTTCAGATAGTTGACAAGAGAACTTCCATGAGAGAAGCCCTCAAGAAAGCCGATGAAGTTTTGAAACAGTCCGTTCAGGGCATTACAGACCTTATGACCAAGGAAGCCCTCATCAATCTTGACTTTGCAGATGTTTCCAAGGTTATGAAGGACAAGGGCATCGCCCACATCGGTATCGGTTACGGTTCAGGTGACGACAAGTGCATCAAGGCCATCGATGAAGCTATCTCTTCACCTCTTTTGGAGACAACCATCAACGGAGCAAAGGACATCATCCTCAGCTTCTCCGGAGACATTGCGCTTCTCGAGGTTCAGGAGGCTGCGGATAAGGTACGTGAGCTTGCTGACAAGAGCGCCAACATCATCTTCGGTGCCGATGACAATATGTCTATGACAGACACGGTATCTGTTACAGTCATTGCTACAGGTATTGAATCAGCACCCGGTATCGGAAGCTCTTACGGTCTGAATTTCAATTCTTCCAATTTCTCATTCCTTGGAAGAAGCAATTCTTCAGCAACCGCATCAGGCACAGGAAGCACAGCTTCTGCCGCCAACAGATCCGGCAGTGGCTTTACGGGAGGAATCCCCAGCTTCATGCAGAAATCGAAAGCATTTACCGGCACTCAGCCCGCTTCGGGAACTCAGGCTCCGAGAACACCTCAGCCCGCACCCAAGCCCAATGCTTCCTTTGAAAACAGGCCCAATTCCTTCAGCCAGCCTGTGAGACCTCAGACGAATGTTCAGCAGAATCTTTCGACTCCCAGCAATGCATCGGGTGAGAAGAACGGCATCAACATTCCCGAGTTTCTGAAAAATAAGAAATAATCAAGCCAATGCTAAGCACCAGCGATATTACAACAGCGCTTGGTGCTTTTTTAAGGGAGGAACCATATGCTGTTTTTGCTTCTTCTTTTTTGGATCGTTTTAAACGG
>JAEEGK010004861.1_pt1 | contig 32747 bp, 34 predicted proteins | sample 8958771 | NCBI WGS metagenome assembly JAEEGK01 (sample SAMN16246547, study PRJNA631951) | gut metagenome | biome: gut microbiome; feature: rumen; material: SC-attached | host: Bos | place: Iran: Karaj | collected 2018-10 | reverse complement strand
TGATGGGATACTTATCTACGAGGCTCTCCCAGTGAGCGATAAGCTCATCTGATGTGAACTCTTTTCCTGACTTGGGCTGCTTGTAGAAGCCTTTTCCTTTTTCGCTCTTCCACTCTGATGAAGCAGCATCCATTGCAATCATGAAGTCCTTACCGGGCTCAAAGCCTGCTGCCTTGATAGCCTCAAGGATCTTCTCGATGGCATCCTCATCGCTCTTAAGCTGATTAGGCGCAAAACCACCCTCGTCACCAACTGCTGTTACATCGCCCATATCCTTAATGAGCTTCTTGAGGTTATGGAAAACCTCAGCGCACCAGCGAAGTGCTTCTTTGAAAGAAGGAGCACCAACAGGCATGATCATGAATTCCTGTGTATCAACAGCGCTGTCCGCATGAGCTCCACCGTTTAAGATGTTCATCATAGGAACAGGAAGTCTGTTTCCGGATACACCGCCAAGGAATCTGTAAAGCGGGATACCAAGTGACTTAGCGGCTGCTCTTGCTGTTGCGATAGATACTGCAAGAATTGCATTAGCACCAAGTTTGGACTTATCCTTTGTTCCGTCAGCCTTGATCATTGCTGCATCAACAGCATATGTGTCAGATGCATCAATACCCTTGATGACATCGTTAATTACGTTATTGATATTGTCTACGGCCTTCGTAACACCTTTTCCAAGATAGCGACCCTTATCGCCGTCTCTAAGCTCAAGCGCTTCAAACTCACCTGTTGATGCGCCGCTGGGAGCTGTTCCAGTTGCTACAGTTCCGTCTGCAAGAGTAACCTCAGCCTCTACAGTAGGATTTCCTCTTGAATCCAAAATCTCTCGTCCGATTACCTTTTCAATCGAAAGTTTACCCATTATTAAATTGCTCCTTTCTGCTTTTTACAGAGAATTCTTCTTTTGCCGAATTTCCTTATTGGTTTCAAAAAAAGAATTTAAAATAATTCAATTATTTGTTAGCTTTTGCTAACGCGCTTATTTTATTATAGGTCAATTTTCATGTCAACGAAATGCCCTTTACTTTGGGCTTGATGAAAAAAAATCTCAAAAGCCGGCAAGACCTACTATTAAAATAATCCCAGGAATTTTGCCTTATAGGGCTCAGAACTGGAGGACAGAACCTTATATCCTGTGCCATCCATCGCTTTGGTAATTTCAAGAACGTCGGGATTTTCTGCTGTTATAAAAGAGCTTTCTCCCTTGGTGTGTGAACTCTTAACCTTCTTTGCTCCCGGAATAATCTTCCGGATAACTTCATTGACGTGCGCCTCACACATGTTGCACATCATTCCATCAATCTTCAAAACTGTTTTGACCATATCTCTCCCTCATATTTAAACTAAGTGGTGCTTGCGACTCTTTCGCACAGCACCACCTTTTCCGTAATTACATAAACTTCGCCGAGCACTCGGCGCGGCGTCACGCCTTGCCTGCGTACTCGTATCCGGCTTCATCGATTGCAGCTTTTATAAGCGCCTCATCAATGTCCTTGGTGTTTGTGATAGTTACAGTGCCTTCCTCATGTGAAGCTGTTGCGGACTCAATTCCATCGATTGCTTCGAGCGCTTTCTTTACGTGTGCCTCGCAGTGCGCGCACATCATTCCGTTTACTTTGATCTTCATTTCTTTCGTCTCCTTTTTATCTATATAGATTTCATTTTTCAGAGAATCTTTCGTAATGCCTGTCATTTCGAAGGCACCGCGGGCGCTGTCGTAGACTTTGAGCAAATTAAGGCGAAGTGCATTGGACACGACGCAGAAGCTCGAAAGTCCCATGGCAGCGGCGCCGAACATTGGATTTAGGGTCCATCCGAATGCTGCCACGTAGCAACCTGCGGCAAGTGGAATCCCAATCACATTGTAAAAGAACGCCCAGAACAGGTTCTCGTGTATGTTCCTAAGGGTCGCCCTTGATATCCTGATGGCTGCCGCCACATCGCGAATACTACCCTTCATAAGAACCACATCCGCTGCATCTATTGCTATATCAGTACCGGCGCCGATGGCAATTCCGATGTCCGCACGGGTAAGCGCCGGTGCATCGTTTATTCCATCGCCAACCATTGCAACTTTGCCCTGAGCCATGAGATCCTTTATCACTGCTTCCTTGCCGTCCGGCAGAATGCCTGCGATAATCTCATCTACGCCGGCTTGTCCTGCAATTGACTTGGCAGTAATCTCATTATCTCCTGTCAGCATCACCACGCGGATGCCCATATTCTTAAGCTCCGCAACCGCCGCTGCTGAATCTTCCTTGATGGTATCCGCAACAGCAACCAGGCCGATGACCTCCCCGTCTCTTGCAAAAAGAACCGGTGTCTTGCCCTGCATCGCAAGATCATCCATAACGCCCGCAAATGCCGCGGCGTCGATAAATTTCGCGTTTCCGCCGACCACTACCGCGCCGTCTATTTTGCCGCGAAGTCCGTTTCCGGAGACAGCTTCAAATTCACTGACTTCACGAAGTTTTACTCCGTTCTCAGCGGCGTAATCCGCAATCGCTCTGGAAATCGGATGCTCACTCTTATCTTCCAGCGAGCAGATCAGTGTCATAAATTCATCTCTATCAATTCCGGTTGCCGGGATAATATCCGTAACCTTCATGATTCCCGTGGTTATGGTTCCTGTCTTATCAAGAGCCACGATCTGCGTCCTTCCCACAAGCTCCTGGGAAGCTGCGGTCTTATACAATATTCCGGACCTTGCACCGACGCCATTTCCAACCATGATCGCGACCGGAGTTGCAAGTCCAAGCGCACAAGGGCAACTGATGACCAGCACAGAAACCGCTCTGGCAATTGCATAGCCAAGGCTCTGCCCCACAAGCATCCATACAACAAATGTAACGAGTGCTATCCCGATAACCACGGGCACAAACACTCCCGAAACCTTATCTGCAATCTTGGCGATTGGCGCCTTAGTTGCCGCCGCGTCGCTCACCATGCGGATGATTCCGGCAAGAGTTGTATCCTCGCCAACTCTCAAAGTCTCACACACCATGTATCCCGAAGTGTTGATGGTTGCCGCAGAAACCCTGTCTCCAACCTGCTTTTCAACAGGCACGCTCTCGCCTGTAAGCGCTGATTCATTAACCGCGCTCTCGCCCTCAACAACCACGCCGTCCACAGGGATGCTGTCTCCGGGCCTTACCACGAACTTATCACCCACCATTACTTCATCTATCGGTACCTCAAGCTCTTTTCCCTCAGACAAAAGAACTGCCGTCTTGGGCGCCAGCTTCATCAAGGCCTTAAGCGCGTCCGTGGTCTTACCTTTGGACTTTGCTTCCAGCGTTTTGCCCACGGTTATGAGGGTTAGGATCGTTGCCGCGGACTCAAAATAAAACTGATCCATGTAATACATCACAAGCTCGTTGTTTCCCGAAAGCACCGCAGATGTCATGGCAAAAAGCGCATAGACGCTGTATGCAAAAGAAGCTGTGGCTCCAAGGGCAACCAGCGTATCCATGTTGGGCGCTCCGTGGATCAGCCCTCTGAAACCGCTTATGAAAAACTTCTGGTTTATGACCATTATGAGCCCTGACAGCAGTAGCTGATACAGCCCCATTGCCACATGATTTCCTGCAAGAAATCCCGGCAGTGGCCAGTCCCACAGCATGTGTCCCATGGACACGTACATCAAGGGGATCAAAAGAACTATCGAAGCGATGAGTCTTTTGCGCAAGACGGGAGTCTCTCTATCCTTAAGCGAATCGTCGTACAAAGTGGCACTGGAAGCCCCCGAAAAGCCAGCCTCCGACGGCTTGTAGCCTGCGCCAGACAGCTCACCTCTGCCGCCTGCGCCGCCCCGACCGGATAAATTTCCTCTTCTGCCGGCGCTGCTCCTTCCGGCCTTAAGACTAGCGCCGTAGCCCGCTGCTTCAACAGCATGTATTATGGCTTCCGGGGAGGCGTTTCCTTCAACTCCCATGGAATTTGTAAGAAGGCTCACCGCGCAGCTCTCAACTCCGGCCACCTTGCTTACTGCCTTTTCAACTCTTGCCTGGCACGCCGCGCAGCTCATACCTGTTACGTTGTATTGTTCCATATAATCAACCTTTAATACTTACTTGTTTTTCCTAATCTATAATCACTGCGAAAATGCTTCTTTTAGCACTTCCTTTAATGTTTCTGCAGACTTTTTCAGAGCCTCTTTTTCCTGCTCACTAAGTCTTATGGGCACTGCGCCCTCTACGCCCTGGCGTCCGACTATGGCAGGCATGCTAAGGGCAATATCATCAATTCCAAACTCGCCGTGCTGAATGCTGGATATGGGCAGAATTGACTTCTCATCTCGTATTATTGCCTCGCAGATACGCCTTACGCTCATGGCAATGCCATAATATGTAGCACCCTTTTTCTCAATGATCTTGTAGGCGCTGTTCTTGACGTTCTCCGCGATGTTTCTCATGGAGTTGTCATGATCAAAATGCCCTCTCATCTCACAGAAATCATTGATGGGAATTCCGGAAACGTTGGCGCTACTCCATGCCGCAATCTCGCTGTCTCCGTGCTCTCCGATGATAAAAGCATGAACCGATCTGCTGTCGATACTAAGGTGCTCGCCCAGAAGGTATTTAAGTCTTGCTGTATCAAGAACCGTACCTGAGCCAAACACTCTGTTCTCCGGGAATCCGCTCAGCTTAGCCGCAGCGTACGTCAGAATATCTACGGGATTTGCAACTATCAGAAGGATTCCTTCTTTGTTGTATTTGGCGATCTCAGGGATGATGGACTTGAATATCCCGATATTCTTTTTTACCAGATCAAGTCTCGTCTCGCCCGGCTTTTGTCCCGCGCCTGCCGTAACCACGATAACCGCTGCATCTGCGACATCTTTGTAATCCCCTGCATATATCTGCATGGGCTTAGCAAAAGGAAGACCGTGACTAATATCAAGGGCTTCGCCTTCTGCCTTTTCCTTGTTCACATCTATAAGCACCATTTCAGAAAACAAGCCGCTCTCCATAAGTGCAAACGCCGATGCCGAACCAACAAATCCACAACCTACTACCGCTACTTTCCTCTCTTTTAGTGATGCCATGATGCCCCTCCTATTCTTTTAACAATCAGTTACTTACTTCATAAGTTTCTGCATTGTAACAACAAGCTCATCTATGATCTCGTCGTTACCTTTGCGGATGTTGTCCGCCACGCATGACTTCATGTGATTGGCAAGAAGTACCTTGTTAAAGCTGTTGAGCGCCGAAGTGATCGCTGACACCTGCACAAGAATATCAGTGCAGTACACATCGTTCTCAATCATGCCCTCAACGCCTCGCACCTGCCCCTCAATACGCTTGAGCCTGTTTATGAGATCTTTTTTCTCTTTTTCTTGTCTTTCTTTGTGCTTGCCCGAGCAATGTGGACAGCTTGCGTTCATCTCTTCCATTTCACATTCGCCATGTGTATTTTCTTTCTGCCTTGCCATAATCTTTCTCCTACACTTGCGTAAAACATCTTGCGACATTCTCGCTTTTTTGCCTATTAGACACTGCAAAATACCCCATGGGGGTATGCCAACTTTTGAGATTAGCATATACCCCCATAGGGTATTTGTCAATTTGATTTTAAGTTTTATGTGGGGGCGGGAATAGATATTGATGAACTGCCAGACATACCCAAAAAACAGATAATATCAATTACTTCTGCACACTACTCACAAACGGAAATTTTATAACAAGCTCTTTATCCATCTCCATCATACTGAGAATCCTGCTGGCTGCTCCGGAAGGATGATTCGTTCCAGCTTCCCATGCCTCAACAGCTTTATCAGATACTCCCAGGTAACCGGCAAATAATCTCTGTGACATACCTGTTGCATTCCTTATCCTCTTAACTTCATCAGCTTCATATACCTTGACCGGATCTATAGTAACCTTCTGTCGCTTAAGGAAAGGCTTCTTCTCAGTAGCATCTTCGATAGCTTCATTTAATCCATTCATGATACTTTCGTATACACTATTACTCATAAATTGCCACCTCCAAGGCTATTTTCCAAACATTCTATCGCCTTCTTGATATTATTTCTTTCTTCTTTTGATAAGTTATCTTTTTCTTTTTTACCATAAACAGTAATCAAATAGACTGTTTCCGCAAAAACAAAATCAACATAACAAATTCTGGCGCTTCTGCTTTTCCCTCTGCCTTCAAATGCAATCCTTGCCTTGCGCAGCTTTCCGGTGCCCTTTATCACCGGATACTTTTTAGGATTTCTCAAAATGTCTAACTCCAATAATCTAAGTTCTTCATCAGTAAATCCCAGTTTATCCCATCTGCGTGAAAAATCAGTGGTCTGAATAAACGTCCTTGTCATGTTTTCTCCTATTAGTATATTCCCTATTGGATAGGGTGTCAATTTTTCGATTTTTTTGCTCTGCTATTTGAGTACACCGCCGCTCTCGACGAAAATTTAAGGGTCTGATTCCCGTCTTGTTCTATAGTGCTTCTCTTCACTCCGGGAATCACCCCTCTTTTAACAGCTTCATTGAACAACTTTCCAAGTCTTGCTCTAACTGCTGCCGCCGATTCTTTTGATTCTATCTCAACCAAAATTTCCTCAACGCCTGCAAAAGTTTGAAGATCAGCCAAAGTAAATTCCTTTTCCATATCTTTAGCCTCTACGATCAAATTATTTAGAGCCTCGCTGTAATCATATGAGCTGTGGTCTCCATATTCTTTTTCTAAAAGTTCATATATTAAATAGTTAACAGTCTTATTCTCGTTCTTGGCTTTTTTCGCGATATTCTCATATAATTCTTGTCCAATTGAAAGATTTACCCTCGGCATCACGCCCTCCCATGAGTGTTGTGCAACCATGTTATAAACTATATAATATGATGGTTGTGCAAATATGTCAATTCATAATCTCCATATCAAATTTATCCGCAAAAACCGTAAGGCTTCCCATCTTCTCGCGGGATTCATCCATTATAGTCTTTTGCTCATCTGCTTTACCTGTGTAGCCCTTGGTGTCATATACCCTGTACTTAAAAGCCGCTTCCATATAATCCGCAAGTGCATAATATTCAGGCGCCTTAACAGAATCATTGATCTCATTCATATACTTGTCATGGATAAAAGAGGCATAGTCGCCTTTTTCCAGCCTGGACGCCATCACTTCAACAGAAACCGTATGATTACGCCTCTCATCAGCCAGATTCTTATAAAAAAGAGCCTTTATCCCGATCCCGATCATTACAAATACCAGCGCGAATATGATAATGTTCAGTACAATATTTACCGGATCTCTTTTCTTTTTATCTTTACTCACCCTTCTCCTCCTCCAAATAAAGAACCTCACACTTTCCATACAGCAGCTCGGTAAGGTCATCCCTGTCCATCTTCCAAATGAAAGCTGCCTCTTCATCTGTCAGATCAAAATATACCTGAACCATATCCTGGGTTTCCTTCTTGATATCACTTAAAAAAGCTTCATGTTCAGCCAAGTTCTCCGATGACCCCTGCGCATTATTCCCGGAAGTTCCTTCTGCCGACCAGTTCCAATCATCAATAGAAATTGCAGCTTCGTGGCACCAGTCTTTAGGCGCCTTCTCACCTCTTTGATCATAGCCATCAATAATATTCAGAATGTCATCGTGTATCTCGTGGTATCTTTCAGCCGCCCCAAATACATTTTTATACTCGTCAAAAGAACTGTCTAATCTCAAATTGTATTTATATTGATAAAAGTACAAAGCCTGATAATCCCTGTTTTTCACCATACTATCAACAGCTTCAGTTATTTCATCCCTGTTCTTTTCAACCTCTTTTGCGGTTTCAATTTTTCCTCTTTCATATCGCTTCTCCACGTCTGAATTGACGCCGATGCTTCTAAACATAATGAAAGTGATAACAAGCATAACTGCTATAACCAGGATTCTACCAATCCTGCCCGCGAGCTTGGATTTTTCTTTTACTTCGCTTGCTACCTGTTCATAGCTATCCTGCTGCCACTCGATCTTGGCCTGATATCCGGCAGCCTTAACATTAACCTTGCCGCAATAAGGACATGTCTTATCTTCAATTCCCAGATTACTTCCGCAATACTTACACTTCATCTCTTTTTCCAACTTTGATCACTTATAATTTTTATAGTATTTCTTAGTTACTTTATAAATCTTAGTTCTATATACATGAGGCGGATCCATAACCTTATCTCTGAATCCCTCCATGTCTTCAATCGTAAACCCAAGCCTATCTTTGATGATCGGAATAATTTCATCATTTCTTATTGGATCAAAAATCTCATCATCTTCATCATCATACGCCTCATAATAAAAATAGAAGCAGTAATACGTTATCTCCTCGGCCTCTTTTGTATCAATCTTTCCTCTATTCAGATCTTCCAAACATAACTTTAATTTCATATAGTTGCTTGAAGCAATTGCAGCCTCATAATGAGGAACTCCGTAAAGCGATACCCTGTCCTTGTAATAGGCCTTATCATATATCTTAGCCATTTTCTCTATATCTTTTTCCTTATAAGCCTTGTCAAGCTCTTCACCGGCTATTTCTTTATATGCCGACGCATCAGCTTGTTCAGAAGGAGAAAGATTCACCTTGGGCCTGTTCTTTTCTTCTCTTGCAAGTTCAACAAAAAACAGCACTACAAGCAACGCAATAATAGTTAAGGTTATTACTATAATCCTTACCCCGCTAAAAAAACCTTTTACAAGCGCCTTCTCCGGATCTTTTTTCTTCTTTTCCGTTTTGTCTTTTATACTTTTTATGATAGAGCGATATTTTCTCTCTGTGCTTTCTTTACTCATATAGCCGCAGTATGGGCAACGATCGACATCTTTTTCTATCTCTGCTCCGCAGTTTGGACAAATCACCAATTCAATCCTCCGTTCTGTTATGTATCCCTATAAATAATACAACTTTTCGCCTATTTTTGTTGCCAAAATATTTCAGGGGTTGACAAATATTTTTCATGGTTGTATTGTATTATTGTACTAAGTGATTAGTACAGTAGTACAATACATTTTTTTGTATAGAAAGGAAGAATGAAATATGCCATGGAACCTTAATTCGGACAGCCCCATCTTCGTCCAGATTATTGAGCATCTTCAGAATGACATTGTTTCAGGGTATTACAAGCCGGGCGATAAGCTGCCAAGTGTTCGCGACCTTGCTGCAGAAGCCGGTGTCAATCCCAACACTATGCAGAAGGCGCTCAGTGACCTTGAGTCGACGGGACTAGTTCACTCAGAGAGAACCAGCGGCCGTTACATTACGGAGGATGATAACATGATAAAAAATTTAAGAAAATCACTTGTAGACGTGCAGATCGAAAGCTTTTTTAAGAGCATGGAAAAACTTGGTTTTACCAAAGAGCAGATTGTGGAACTAGTCAGACAGTACACAGAAAAATAATTACATACTTACATTCTTATAAGGAGAAAAAAATGAGTAATCTATTAGAGATACAGGGATTATCCAAAGCATACGGAAGCGTTCAGGCTCTTGATGATGTAAGCTTATCCATCGAACCCGGTCATATCGTAGGACTTCTTGGTCCAAACGGCAGCGGCAAGACAACACTCATCAAGATAATATGCGGACTTTTACGTCAGGACAAAGGCACTGTACTTGTTGACGGCAATCCTGTTGGTGCTATGAGCAAAGCCATCGTGTCCTACCTTCCCGACAGAGCCTATCTGGATGAAGATATGACAACCCAATATTATATAGAGATGTTCAAATGTTTTTATGAAGATTTTGATGAAAAAAGAGCTATGACAATGCTTACAGATCTGGGCATCAACCCAAAGGATAAGCTCAGAACTCTTTCAAAGGGCAACAGGGAAAAAGTGCAGCTGATCCTTGTAATGAGCCGCAGAGCCAAGCTCTACATTCTGGACGAGCCCATCGCAGGAGTTGACCCTGCTGCAAGAGAGTACATAATGCGTACTATTATCGGAAACTTTGAACCAACAGCTTCTATGATCATCGCAACTCACCTGATCGCAGATATTGAGCCGGTGCTTGATGAAGCTATATTCCTTCAAAACGGAAGTATCAAGCTGTTCCGGTCTGTTGATGACATAAGGTCTGAGAACGGCAAATCTGTAGAAGAATTATTTAAGGAGGTATACAGATGTTAAAGAAACTTATAAAATACGACTTCAAAAATACAAAGAGATTTATGATCCCGATATGTCTGCTAGCTATCGTTGGCGGCATCATCTCCGCTGTTCTATCATATGTATCGAAAGACGAGAGGTTTGTATTACTTACGATCATGGGATTAACCGGATTAGCTGTGGCATCAACCATTTATATGGTTGATCATTTCAGCAATAGCCTATTTTCAACTCAGGGATATCTGACAAATACTCTCCCTGCAACTGCAAAAGAAATCATTGGTTCCAAGATGATCGTTGCGGGGATATGGGTTCTATTATTTGTCATATCCTCGTTTATAGCAACAATAATTTGCTCTCCGGCGGGATTCATAAATCCAAACTCACCCACAGTTATCATAGATATACTGCTGACAATTTACATGATCTTTGCCTTTTCACTTATGCTTACCTCATTTCTTTTTGCTATATTCTCCTGCATAAGCTTCAGCCAGCTTTGTTGTAAATTCAAAGGTTTTTGTACAGCAATGCTTTCCGGTGTAACTTGCCTTGTACTGTTTATCATCTACTATGTAATATTTATTTTTAATATGGATTCATGCTTTTTCGATTACATAGATCTTTTTTCTATAACAAGCTTGATCGTTTCAATTGTATTTATCGCGATCTTCTATGCCACATCTGTACATATTACAAGCATGAAACTCAACCTGGACTGATCTGCAGCACATAATGATCAAAGGAGAGACTAAGCACGGACTGATTTGCAGTAAATAAGGATTAATGAGAAACTAAACACTAAGTATTTGTAACATCCAACGCTTAAAGGAGAGAAAAAATGAAAAGAGAAAGAGTACCGATAAAACGTTTCGCGGGGAAACTCACAAGTATGATCCTGGGGCTAACGCTATGCGTTACGTCTTTTACAGGATGTGGCAAAAAAGCCAGCCCAACCGAAGCTTTTGGTGAAGCTACGGAAATAGACAAAAACTGCATTTACAAGCAGGAAGAATTAACGGGAATTCTTGGTGATGGCGACAGCGTCATCGCTCTTGGAAATAAGGGCGGTAAAGTAATGGTCATCACGCAGACAGGTGAAGGAACTTTTAAATACAGCTCTTTTAACCCGGACGGATCCGATGTTCAGTCACATGACATCGGTGGTAAAAAAGAAGATTATATAGCCATGTGTGATTTCGACGCAGAAGGAAATGCCTACATGGTATTTAAAGATAATAAAAGTGATGATGTCTATGATACATTCCTTCTAAAGATTGATCCTTCGGGAGCGGAAGTATCAAGAACAGATATTACCGGTGAATATTCAGAGGATCCTTTTTTCCTTAGTAGTATGACATGGACAGATAAATACGGCCTTGTATGCGGCTCAAGCAAAGGTATTATGAGCTTTGACGAACAGTCAGGTTTCACAGAGCTTGTCGGCTCAGGAGATCTTGGCAATATAGGAGATATCAGAGCGGTCATTGCACTTGCTGATAATAAGCTGTTTGTATATGCCATTGATAGCAGCAGCTATTCACAAACAAATGTGTTAGTTGATCTTGAGAAAAAGAAAGTAGAAAAAAAGCTTGAAGGTTTCCAGAACGATAGCTACTATACTTTTTTTGCAGATGAAAACGGACAGTTGTACGCATCCGATTATTATGCCGTTTATAAATATGACATGGCTTCAGCCAAACTTGAAAAGCTGCTTAATTACAGGGATTCAGCTATTGACGTCGAAAATATTACAACCCAGGTCGGGCTTGTTGCAATAAATGAAAATGAGTTTATTGCAGATATTACCTCAAGTTCAGATTCAGCTGATACTATTACAAAGATGGTCAAAGTAAATCCTGAAGACGTGGTTGACAAAACCATTATCACTCTTTCAGTTATGTATATGGATCCTGACACTGAGAGTCAGATCAATGCTTTCAACAGAACAAGTGATAAGTATACGATCAAGACAATAGACTACAGTGAGCAATATGGTGATGGTAGTGATTATGATCAGGTGCAAAAGCAGTTCAATCTTGACATCACATCCGGTAAGATTGCAGATATCATTTGCTTCTCCGGAAATGAGGCATCTATAAAGAAGTACGCAGACAAGGGAATTCTCCTTGATCTATCTCCCGCTTTTGAAAAAGGCGGACCTTTGGGAGACATTGAGCTACTTCCAAATATTGCCGAGATGAACAAATATGATGGCAAGACTTACACATTTATGCCCACCTTTAATTTCAGTACATTTGTAGTCAAATCAGAGTATGCACAGGGCAAGCAATCTTTGACATATAAGGACTGCGATGACCTTATCACAAGCAAAGGCGTCGAGTACAAAAATGCCTTTGGTTCATATATCGACAGAAACTCTGTATGTGCTTCTATGTGGCTGTACTACGGAGATTATTTCCTTGATCTTAAGAATAAAAAGTGCAATTTCAACTCTCCTGAGTTTATAGAGTTTCTTAACTTTGTAAATAAGATCCCGGCAAAAGACACTCCTGTAGACGTTGTTAACGGTTATGAGATTGATCAGGAATATATCGAAGAAAAGAGCTTGTTCTACCCCGGAAGCTTCAGAGACATCTGGGAATATGCAAAGCTTAAGCAGGTTATATTCAACAGTGATATTGAATTAATTGGCTCACCAAATAATACAGGCAAAAATCTTGCTGTCATAAACGGAGCCACATTTGCCGTAAACAGTAAGACAGAGCACCTGGATGCTATCTATGATTTGATAAAGGATATGCTAACTTCAGATAAGAAGGCATGGAACGGCTTCTCTACAGTTAAGGCTAACTTTGAAAAGCAGATACAGGAAGGAACCAAGGAACCAAGCGATGATAATCAGAATGCCACGGTAATGGATCCTATTACAGCTGAAAGCATTAAATTAAAGCCGCTTTCTCAGGAAGATGTGCAGAAGTTCTACGACTATGCTACTTCCATAAATACACCCGTGGCTTATGATAGTCAGATTGCAAATATCATTCTTGAAGAGGCCTCAGCTTTCTTCAGTGGACAAAAGACAGCCGAAGAAGCTTCGGAGATCATCCAGAAAAGAGTCAGTGTATACATTAACGAAAATAGTTGATGGAAACCAGATGATGAATAATTCGGGCGGTGCGGATTGTAAAATCTTGCACCGCCCGCTTCGTTCTCCATTCACATCCCCAAACGCTATTATGTTATAATGTCTCTATATTAACGAAATTGGAGGAGGAGTTTTTTTATGTGGACAAGACACGAATTAAAAGCCAGAGGCAAAAGCGCATTCAAAGCTAATTACGGAAACAGCGTTATAGCTGCGCTTATACTCTCACTGTTGGGAGGCGGCGCTGCAGCAAGCAGCAGATTTTCATCAAGTTATACAAACCAGGCAAGCGAAGAAGGAGGCTCATTAGCATCCAACTTAACACCTGAGATGGTAGCAGTAATTGCCGTTATAACACTTATGATCACAGCAATCATGATGCTACTTAAAATCTTTGTTTTCAATCCCCTCAAAGTTGGCGGCTACAGATTTTTCCGTCTCAACGTTGAGTCTCCCGGCACATCCCTTGGAGTATTCAAAGAGGGCTTTGACAACTACGGCCATGTGGTTATCACAATGTTTTTGACAGATCTTTTCCTTGCCCTGTGGACACTTCTATTCATTATCCCCGGCATAGTAAAGTCCTATTCATACAGAATGGTTCCCTATATCATCAAGGACAACCCGGAATTATCCGCAAATGATGCGATCACACTCTCCAGAAAGATGATGGACGGCAATAAGTGGAACACCTTTATCCTTGATCTTTCATTCATTGGATGGGTCCTGCTTGCCTTAATAACACTTGGAATCGTGGGAATCTTCTGGACATCCCCTTACATATACAACACCGATGCAGCTCTTTATCTTAAGTTAAAAGAAAACATGCAGTAATTCATTCGCATTCCAACAATCTAAAGCAAAACAGACCGCACAAAATGCGGTCTGTTTTTATATAATAGCACTGCGCACATCGCGGCCATGAAGTTTAATCGCGTGGTCACAGCGTATACTGTGACAGATCCGAATTGATCTCGTCGGAGTACTTGCTCAGGTTCTCAGAAACATTAGTGATATTCTCTGTCTCCTGACGGAGCTTATTACTCTCTGTGACAATCATGTCACTAAGTCCCAGAACTTCATTGATACTTGAAACCTGCTCCTTGGTGGTCTCGGCATTGCTGGACGCTACGCCGTTGATCTTCTCAATGCCACCTGCGATCTGGTTAATTCCTTCTGTTGCCTTACTTACGTCTTCATAGATCGTGTTAAAAGAGTCATTGGCTCCCTCAACACCGCTTATACAAGCCTCCATATCCTCTACGCAGATATCGGCTTTCTTGTTGATATCCTCGATGTTGCGGGTTATATCATCTATAAGCCTTCTGATTGTATCAGTTGCTTCTGAAGACTGATTAGCCAGAACTCCTACTTCCTGAGCTACAACTGCAAAGCCTTTACCCATCTCGCCTGCCCTTGCTGCCTCAATAGAAGCATTCAGGGAAAGAAGATTGGTCTGGGCGGATATTGCATTGATAGCCTCGGTGATACCCGTGATCTCTTCCACTGACTTGGCAGTAGCTTTGATAAGCGCTGTAAGCTCGCTGATAGTGTTGTTAAGCGTGCTAACATTCTTGGTCATGTGGCTCATCTCTTCTTTGCCCTTGCCGGAAGCTTCCATGGTCTCATCGCAGAGACTACGCACATCCTCAGCACTTGTAGCAAGCTGACTTGATGTTGCGGCAAGATCTCCTGCCGCCTCCGCGATCTCCTCAATAGACTTAGTCATATCGTTAAGAGTACTATTAAGCTTCTCGATAGATTCACTCTGATTCTGATTGGCTCCCGACAAACTGTGGGAGATATCAAAACACTCGCCTGCGCGGCTGTTCATCTCACCGGAGATACCGGACAAGCTGTTGAGCGTGGATCTCATCTTCTCTATATATGCGTTAAGACTCTCACTAAGAGTTGTGATCTCATTGTTTCCTTCAGGAACAAGTGCAACTGTAAAGTCGCCCTGGCTGATATCCGTAAGCCTCTCTGTTACTGTGTTTACAGGACCGATAGCCTTGCTGATGGTAAAATACATGATGACGGACATAATGATCATAAGCAAAAGTCCAATGCCCATTGTAAGCACCATTACCTTGACAATGGCGTCACTTAGGATCGTAGAAGGAACCGCACTTACAACAACCCAGGATGTGTCCTGAATATCCGTTGCGGCAAACATCATTCCACCGGCATCTGTAGATGCATTTTTTACCTTGGCAGCGCCTCCCGTAAGAGATGTATCAAGGGAATCATATACAGCAGAAAGACCCTTTGCTACAGGATCTGTTGTGTCAGAAAGCGTCTGACCAATACACTCCTCAACGTTACTTATAAGGATATCCTTGGTCTCTTTATTTATGATGTAATATCTGGTCTCGTTTGAATAAGAACTGAAGTTTTGAACAAGCTCAACTACCTTGTCAAAATTGATATCGCTACTAAGAACCACATTGTCCCTGATCATAACCGAGCAGGCAATACAGGTCTTTCCCGTAGACGCATCAACGTAAGGGTCAGATGAGTAAATGGCACCCTTATTATTAAGAGCTCCGATGTACCAGGGCCTGTCCGTAAAGACAAACGTATCATCGGGAACCCAGCCTGATCCGTCAATGAAGAAAGGCTCATTGCCGTAAGCCATATAAATGTCCTGTGAATCAGGGTCATCCTCCGTAAGTTTCATGAGAAGGCGACTCATATCTTCATGAGAAATATCCGGTGAATTACCGATGACATCTGCTGTCTGAGCCACTCTCTGTTCCACACTGTTCCACCAGCTCTGTATCTCTTTGGCATAAGTTACAGACTCTCCGGAAATAATGCGATAAGTCATAGGCTCAATATTGTCTACAGCCAGCTTGATGCTGATCTGCGAGATAATAACAATGATGATTGCGGAATAAATGATGATCTTGGTTAATAGTGCTCTCTTTAGAGATCCTCTTTTTGATCCTCTTTTTACTTTCATATTGACCACTCCCTGATTATCTCTGTGACATTTTTCAACTGTGTAATAGTATTATATTGTACGTAATTACGACAATCAAGGGAGTTTATACTTTGTTTATAGAATAATAATCAGACGAAAATTTTATAACTGCCTTAGATATATATTGTTCTGTTTTTGGGCATATTCCAACAGATCATCAGTAAAGCCACTCTTTGAATAGATTACAAAATGCTCTCTTCTACTCTCTTTTTTCCATGGAACTGCTGTGGCTTTGTTTCGGAGCGCATCAAGTATCTCCATTCCCTTCTTGTTCTTGGAATACTTACATTCCCCAAATACAATATCAGTACCGGCAGAATCATAAGCAAGAATATCGATCTCTACATCTTTGGCCCCCCACCATCTGCCAACTCGGTTAAAAGAAATTCCTTCAGACAAAAGACTCCATGCATCATCCCTGCATATATCCTCATAAACAAACGACACATGGTTATCAATAAAATTATTCTTTATTTTATCCAAGGCATATTGCAGATGACCTGATTCAAGCAAGTTCCTATTGGGATAAACGAATCTAAACCAAAACGAAATAAAGTTATCCTTAATCCTGTATAATCCCATCTTGCTTTTTTCCGGATTTTCTTCTGTAATAGGTACTTCTCTCTCAACAATGTCCAAATCAATAAGAGTTTTTAGATAGGATGTCAGATTGGACTGAGAAACTCCCAGTGTCGACGCAATTTTACTCAGCTTATGATTCCCTGCGGCTATAGTTTTTAACACAGAGAAATAGCTGCCTATTTCTGAAACCTCTTTTTGAAGCAAAAACTCAGGCTCAGCGTATAAGAACGATCCGGGCTCTAAGACATTTTTCTCTATAGACTTGTATATATCTTTTTTGCTGTCAAAAAGCTCAATATATTTGGGCACCCCTCCGGTCACAGCATATTGCTGAATCTGCTTTTCTGCGGAAATTGATTCATCAAATTCGTGATAGTAGGAAAAACTGATCTGTTTTAACTTGATCTGTGCTGTTCTACGGCCATAGAGAGGCGAATCATAATTCAGAACCTGTGAAGTCATCATATTGATCAATGAACCACACAATATCAGCATCACATTTGACTTTTGTAGAATTTCATCCCATATCTTTTGCATAACTGAAGAAAAAGCTTTATTGGCTTTTCCAAGATATTGAAATTCATCTATTACAAGCACAATGCGACCTTTTTTGGATTCATCTGCAATTACTTTAAATATAGGAGCCCATGAATCCAAGGATGCATTGGCCAACAGCTCGTTATCAAGACTTTCTGCGACAAGCTGCTTGAAAGAATTCCTGTTCTCAGATTCATTTTCTTCTGTTGCCAGAAAATAGATTGCTTTCTTATCATTACAAAAATGATTAATAAGCGTGGTCTTACCTACACGGCGTCTTCCGTACAAAACAACAAACGCCGCGCAGTCCCTGGCATATTCATTTTCCAGTGTTGCCAACTCATCAACTCTATCAATAAATTTAGGCATTACAGACCTCTCTTCTAAAAGATATATTTGTAATTATTATAATTTCAATTATTATAATTGTAAATATAACTTTTATAAAAACTGGTACATTTTGAACAGGGATTCTCTCACAAAAACGCTTCTCTCCACTCAGCCTCTTTAAATCCAACAAGCACCCTCTTGTCAGTGATCAGTAAAGGCCTTTTTACAAGCATGCCGTCTGATGCCAAGAGATCCAGCATCTCGTCATCACTCATACCCGGAAGTTTCCCTGACAACTCCATTTCCCTATACAGCATTCCGCTGGTGTTAAAAAACTTCTTCAAAGGAAGTCCACTCTTAGCATTAAGCTCCTTTATCGTATTTCGGTCCGGATGCTGCTCCTTAATATCAAGGCTCTCGTACTTAACACCATTGTCATCAAGCCATTTCAGCGCTTTCTTGCAAGTTGTACATTTAGAATAGCAATAAACTTTTACCATTATACTCGTCTCCTCTGAAAAAAAATCTAATTCTTTCCTAACAGTTCCATTATCTCCCTATTCCGCTCCAGCATGTTATAGATGCCGTCCTCAGAAAGAACTCCCCGCTTTACATCTGTGGGAATCTCGCCTCTTTCATCCATGGAATAGTCCTCTTTCCACTGTTTGCCGGAATAATACCTCTCAAGTTTCTTAACCTTATCCTGCAGGCTCTTGTACTTCTCAACTGCCTTCTCTAAAGAATCCTGTGCTTGCAGAATCTCATCAAAAACCTTCTCCATATCAATAATATGCTTGAAATCCTTGCTCATATAGATGCCCCTTATTCATCCTCAATCACAAACAGGCTTACGCTCACATGAAAATAGCAGTATCATATATATTATAATGCTTCCTGAATTACACTAATAGCCCAAATTACATAGAACCCAATAAGATTACACAACAATCATCACACACAACAAAGAGGGACAGCTTATGGAATTCGACTACGAAAATGAAAATGAAACGTACAATACTCGTTCTCACAAGGAACGATGCAAAGCGATATATGATAGTTTGCTCAGCACAGCACACACTGATAAAACGCCAATGATTGTAAGACTTGATTCCGACACTTTGCAGTGGAATGAACAAGATGATGAAGTGCAATTCGCTGAATTCTCTGTGCTTACAAAAGAAATATATGATTATGATAGAGAAAATATTCTCAGAGAATTCTCTCAGACAGTACCCGACTGGACAAATACTTATCGCCCATTTTTTGTGTCCTTTACAGTAGAAATTAACAGAGAGAACAAAGATTTTTTGGAATCACTTGCTGATAATTGGTACATTGCAACCTTTACCCCTGTAGATAATCAAACATCCGATAATGATAGGCCTAATCAGTCACTTATCGCAAACCTCGTTTTTTCAGCAAGTCCTGTGAGACTAAAAGGCGGGCGTTTAACCATCTATGATAGCACGCCAAAATGGAATGGGATACCCATAAATGATTTAGAAACGACGGACTATGATCCTACACACTTTATAGTACATACTGATACAGATATTCAAGCCGCACTAACCAGTGCCTGGGAAAACGATATACCTAAACAGATTGACTTCTATAACGTTGGAAAAGCTAACGCTGACTATATACGCGGTTACGATAACCATCGCATCCTTTTTGATGTAGGCTATGAATCTATACGCGGCATTACTTTCAACGCTAACAGTTCCACATATCCTAAAGCAAGTAATTCACTAAGACAACTGAAGCCAAATATTGTTATAATCTCACATTGGGATACCGATCACTACATAGGTTGTGCTTATGCTGATTCTGCATTATTTAGAGTAAAATGGATTGCCCCTGCTCTATCCTCAAAGCCTTCCTTGAATTCATTTAGATTGGCTGCATATCTTATGCACTTAAAAAATTTACTGCTGGTAAACAGAAGCATCAGGTGCGCTCGTAATATTGTAACTATAAACTGCAAATCTGATTATAAATTGAAACTCAATATGGGTGGAGGCACTGAAAGATTAACCACAATCAACATAAAAGGGTTATACTTGGAATTTACCCATAAAGATACCACGCACACTTTACTTGCAGCAGATGTTCCCTACAAGTGTATGGGTACTATAGCAAACATTGATGACTTGAGACTTCTACACGTACCGCATCATTGTAGCAGACTTTATAGTTTAGATTTGTTGACTCGTTCAACATTATCACACAGAGGTGAATCCTATGCCATTATAACAACGCGTTTGGACGATACACTCTCATACGACGAAAATCCTGATCATAAGGATGCTTTAGATTATTTATTTGGTCATGATAATGTGTGGCATACGGTATACAGTCCCATACATCATGATTCTGCAGAACTACTGTCTATTCAGGCAGAATACGACAGAACTGGCAATGTATGGATCCATGATCGGCATATATAATAAGGTACTATCAAGAATAAAGTAGCGCTACTAAGCGCCAACTTATTCTTGATTAATCTATATAGTCATCTAATCCCTTTATTGAATTTATATACTTATCAACATCCTCTTTGCATGCCGCCACGATAACGCACCCAATAAAAATATTAAACATATAAATGGCTGTTTCAATAAAAATCACTACTAAAGTTATGGAAAAGGCGTCATTCCAGTTATTAAGCCAAACAAAAATTGAAATCGCCACTGTTTCGACTACCATTACTATTATTTCCCAAAATGCGCTCTTACGATATGGCTCTAATTTACAATAAACTATTACTGCTAGAACAACCGTGATGATTCCCAATATAAGATTAATTGGAAAAGACATAAAAGACATGGCGGTAATAAAATAACCGCTAATGAAAACGAGAAGACTTTTTATATAACCATCTTTTCCAGCTCTCTTATTAAGAACATACCCAAGATAGAAAACAGTCAATGAAAGAAAAGCCATGACATTTTGGGTTGATTCATTTTCTGATCCCAAACTCCAGAATAATGTCAAAATTAGTACAATACCAATTTCACGTATAGTTCTTTTCTTACTGTCTTCTGCACTGGAAACTAATGGACTTACTATACCTATCCGAAACAAAAAGCCGATAGTAACAACTACTATATACGCGATACAATATTTATTGGATACAAACCCTAATAACGTTTCCATTCACAACACCTCTATACTCTTATTCAGTGTGTAGGAGACCAAAGGACTTCATAACCATATTCCGACCTACCTCTCCAATTAAATCCATTTTTTAATTAATCTTGAAACAAAGTTTTTTCTGGAAAACCATGGATAAATGTTGTTTTACTACAGCATATCAGGTAAAATAGCATCTCAATGTTTGACATTCGTATGAGCCAAAATACTCCCTACTTTTTTAATATCATCATATGCGCTGGTAATGCTTTAACCCATTCTATTAATTCGTTATACATGCTATGTCATTTTGCTAAGTCAATCTCAACTTTGAATAGCCACTTCTTATGTATTTTATAACTACGTTATCACTTGCCTTATCTTCTAGCATTGCTATTACCGCTCCTATAATCACTGTAACTCTCAGGAGCATTGCCGCATAAAATATAACACCTATATCTACTCAACTTATCCTTTAGATTGTTAAGCTGCCAATCAAGGTACCAATAATTCCAGTTTATATCTTTTTCCATGTCCTTATCGTTTAAATAATAACCAAACTCCTGATTTATCAAAATCTCGTTCCACTTGCTAACATAATCGCTTAATACACAGTTTTTTTCTCCCGGCATGTGTAACGTGATATTACTAGTATCGATGGCATCATCATTATTCAAATACGTAGTAATTCCTAACAAAAGAAGAAACCTCTTCCTAATATCAGAAGTATCATAATCTATTAACTCTTCATCATCTGGATTTATAAATTTCGTTTTGACGTTTAACTGTCCAATATATCCATCAATTTTCATTATATGCATATCAATATTAGCCAGTTCATAGTTAATCTTATCTTGCTGCCTTATTGTAAATAGCCATACAATTAAACTCAAAACTCCTCCCAAAAATGCTCCAGATACCGTTTTAATCACTTCATTATTACTGAATATAATCAAGCCCAATGCAATCATAACTCCAATTATTGATAATATCCAAAATAATCTCTTTTCAATAATATACGTGTCCCTGTTGTATTTATAATTAACATTAGGACAATCTAGTATTGTATTATCAGCAACATGGAATCTTTTATTTTTCATTTAATCCCCCATTAATAACCTGCAACATTCATCATAGGCATAATACCCAAGAATCTCATCAAAACAATTATATGCAAAAATATGCTACGTTGCTATATTTTCAGCAAATTATTATACTGCTATACCATCTAGAAAAATATAATATTCATATTACCGGATTATTCTTAATCAACGTCAGGCTTCCAAAGAAGTTGACACATAAACATATTCAGTGGCATATTAAAAATATCATTATACTTAGAAATAATAATCATCCACAAAACTCTAACGTGTATAGTCATTCAAAAAGCTTTACGAATAACATCAAATTCAGGAAAGGTTATATATGACTGTAAAATATCCAGATGATTTATACCCAAAAGAAGTCCTTATAAAAGCAGCATATCGCTATATTGATCAAGCATATATACACATTGACAAAGACCAAGGCAATTACATTGTTTCAATTATTCCTAAAGATGGTGCTTGTCCAATTTCAGAAGGAGAATTTGACAATGAAATGCTTTCACAAGCTGCTAGGTATATTATTTCAGTTCGAACAAAAAACATACGTGAAATCACTCTTGCTCGTGCAATGGCTTCAACTATAATCGAGGAAGATTCTCCATATGAACCCACTGAAGATATAACAAATGTTGATGATATTCTAAAAGATTGGTTTGATAATGAATAATCAGGATTTCCTAAAATTCACAAAAGAATTCTACGATAATGAAGCTCTCATTTTGGCAGCTAAAGCATATGACGAAATAGCAAAAATAAAAATAACAGAGGATGAACAGTACTTCTATTGTCACGTTATTTCATGCAAATACAATGTCGCTCTTGTACTGAATGAGTTTGCAAATTACGTCTTGGGGACAATGAACAAATGATTATCTTACCTTTTTCCGCTGTTATTTTAGCGCATATATTATGCTTTATAACCTCAATAACTGACATTAAAGAAAACCGTATCAGCAATCGCCTGCTTATCATATTTGGGGTAGCTGGTCTAGGTTTAACATTGGCTCAGTTTATACTTAAAACTAATATTATTTGGGGCGCTTATTTATTTAATCTTACGCTTGTTTTTATTTTTTCGCTTGTTTTATACACACTTCACATATGGGCAGCAGGGGATAGTAAATTACTTATTATCCTTGGACTTCTTCTTCCTGCCAATTATTGTGTAATGTCCGAGCAGGTTATCCCATGGTGCGTAATTCTTGTTGCTCTTAGTTTCATTTTTAGCTTCATTTACCTGTTATTTGAATCTACATGGCTTTTTATTCAACACAAAGGAAGTTTCTCCTTTGAGAATGTAAAAAAGAATTTTAGACAGTTTATATTGGCCTATATTCGAAATATCTTTTATATTTCGCTAGCCTTGAAACTGGAGAATTTCTTTGCCAGAGAATGGTTTGAAACACATAGCTGGGCTATACTTGGAATAAACATAAGTCTCATTTTACTTATCTCTTCATTTGAATTTATGAAAAAATGGACCACTGTTACCGCTGTTATTATTATATCTGTTGCTTTTTCTTTATTTAGCAAAGAATGGTTTATAAACTTCAATAGGCTAAAATATTATTTTATAGTTGTTCTAATAATGCTGATTCGCATTATGATAAGTGAATACAATTACAAAACAATTCCTACCGAAGATGTGAAAAAAGGAATGATTCTTTCTGCCTACACGACGATTTTTATGTCAAAATCCAGAGTTAATGGATTGCCAGGTATTTCTCATGAAGATATGCGAAGCAGGCTATCTGTTTCAGAAGCCGAAGCTGTGGTGCGTTGGGGCAAAACTACTTCTGGACTTAAAGAAATTCAAATAGTTAGAAAAATGCCTTATGCAATATTTATTTTCCTAGGATTGTTAGTTTACTCAATAATATGGTGGATGGTCAACTGATGATGATTCTTAGTTCGTTTAATGGATTAAACTATATATATAAGCTAACTTTTTGCCGTAATAATCTCGAATCATTATTAGATTCCGGATACAACATCATGCTTATTGAAGAAAATGTTGTTAGTTTATTCCCTGATAATAGATCATTTCAATTGACTGATAACGAAAAGAATTACCTTTATGCCCTTGGCGAAGGAGCATGCCTAGAATTCTCCTCAAATGGAAGAATATCATGTTCGTTTGGTATCACCAATGACAATACTCTTTATATAACTGATAAATGCAATTCAAACTGCATAATGTGCCCCATGGCCGAACCTGCTCGTAGATTTGGTCATAATACCCCCATTGAAACACTCAAAGAATTGATACGCTATATGCCGCAGAACATGGAGCATATCACAATCACTGGTGGAGAACCTTTCATTATAAAAGAAAGACTATTTGATATCCTATGCGAACTAAAGCAAGGAAAAAAAGCTTATTCTTACCTCCTTCTTTCCAACGGCAGAGTTTTTGCAAATCACGACTATTGTAAACTGTTCGCTGAATCTGTACCTGCAGATTTTTTAGTCGGAATACCGTTGCATGGTCCAAATGCCACTATTCACGATGCAATATCTCAAGCCCCCGGAAGCTTTTATCAAACAACAAACGGATTAACAAATCTGCTTAGTACAAAATCCACCTCAGTAGAAATAAGAGTCGTTATAAATAAAATAAACGCTCCATATATAACAGAACTGGCAAAATTAATCATTGATAAATATTCCAAAATCGATAGCGTCAAGTTCATGGGAATGGAAATGCTAGGGAATGCCATAGTAAATTCAGAAAAGGTTTGGATTTCTTATGACACAGCTTTTTCCATGATTAAACCAGCAATTGATATGCTAATAGAAAACTGTATAGATGTTGCTCTGTATAATTTTCCATTATGCTTTGTCAATCATGCATATTGGCACATATGTGCCAATAGTATAACCAAGCACAAAATCAAATATGCAGATAAATGTGCACAATGTAGAGAAAAAAAAACTTGCGGAGGAATGTTTACTGGTACTGATAAATTCCTAATGGACCAAGTAAAGCCAATTATATAAGATGGTCAACTATTTTAATTTTAAAAAGTTTGGAAATGAATATTTAATCACAAACGATCTTGGTCGATATGGCTTTGTTGATTTCAAAACGCTTAAGTCACTTGTCTCCAATAACATCGATAATATACAGCCAGATCTTAAGGAACGACTCAAAAGCCATTTTTTTATATTAGGTCCTTCAAGGCAAGAATTTTTGGAAAATGTCACTCCATATATGCGTGATATCAAGAGTCATCTATTTCAATCTACCGGACTTTTTATATTTGTTCTCACAAACAGTTGCAACCTCAATTGTGTATACTGTCAAGCTCAATCTGAAAGCAGTAACAGCAGAGGTTTTATGGACGCAGAGACAGCAAAACTCGGTGTTGATATTGCTCTACAGTCTCCAACGCATGATATAACCATTGAATTCCAGGGCGGAGAACCACTATTAAACTTCGAAACAATTAAAGCAATTATAGAATACGCTGATAACAATCGTGGTGAAAAATATATCACTTATAATCTTGTCTCAAACTTATCTTTGCTAACTGAGGAAATTGCAGATTACCTTGCAGACCATAACGTGCAAGTATCTGTATCTCTTGACGGAAATAATATTGTTCATGATAGTAATCGCCCTTTTAGAGTTGGTGGAGGAAGCTATAAAGCCGCCTGCAAAGGAATCCGGATACTGAAAAAACGCAATATTAATCTAGGTGCCATTCAAACTACTACACGCCAGAGCCTGCCTTACTCTAAAGAAATCATTGACACTTATGTTCAACTTGGATTTAATAGTATATTCATCCGGCCTTTAACTCAATTAGGCTTTGCTAGCGATCATTGGGAACAAATCGGATATTCCGCCGAAGAGTTTTTAACATTTTATAAAAATGCCCTAGACTATATTTTAAAATTGAATTCAGATGATATAGTATTTAGTGAAGGCCATGCAAGCATTTTTCTTAGAAAAATAATTGATGGTTATTCTCAAAATTATATGGAATTACGTTCTCCATGTGGTGCTACTGTTGGACAAATTGCCTTCTACTATGATGGAAGCATCTATACTTGCGATGAAGGAAGAATGGTCGCTGAAATGGGTGATTATGCCTTTAAACTCGGTGATGTGTACTCAAGCAGTTTTAACACTTTGATTGATTCAACTGTTTGTAAAACAGTTTGTGCTTCTAGCTGTCTTGAAGCGCTACCCGGTTGTTGTGATTGTGTCTATCAGCCCTATTGTGGCGTTTGTCCAGTTATCAATTATGCTGTAGATAATGATTTGTTTTCAAAGAAATACCAGAATAGCCGCTGTAAAATTTATTCTGGCATGCTAGATTATTTATTCAGAATTTTACAAAGCAACGATGCAAAAATAATAAATACTTTAGAAAGGTGGATTAAATGATGGATGACAAACCTAAATTCCCAGAAATTGGCAAAAGTATCGAGAATTATCTTTTCGACGAAGAGGGTAATATTACCAGAAACAAAATCCTCGCGGTGGGTTCACTTGTCATACTATTGAGTCTTCTTTACTCTATGGATGTTTTTGCAGGACATCGTTCCCACTCCTCACACAGATCACATAGCTCACACCGTTCCGGATATGGATCACACTACTCTCATGCTTCACATCAGTCTCACCAATCTCACGTTTCTGGATCAAGTCATAACTCGCACGGTAATTCTGCTGCATATACAACAAGATCTGCAGTGACTAATAATAACAGCATTGCATCAGGTGGTGATTCTGTAAAAGCTGCTGTAGCAACCGCATTACAGGCGTATCCTAACACCTCCGGATGGGATTGTATTTTTAACGCCACATACTATGCTAACAATAACGCTGATGTGGTAAATGCTGTTGGAAACAGTGCTGATTCTTTACTGAAACATTTTAAAGATTTTGGTATGGATGAAGGTCGACAGGGTTGTTCTGAATTCAATGTTGAGTATTATAAGGCCAACTATGCTGACTTAGTTAAAGCATATGGTTCTGACCTAAAGAGCTATTATTTACATTATAAAGATACCGGAAAATCGGAAGGTCGAATAGGTTATACATTAATCCAATAAACACGAGAGCAGTTCTTATGAACTGCTCTCATTATTTGACGCTTACCTTTTTTGTATTATTTATAATAATACTTTTCTGTTGCCTTATCATCTTCTCCCTCTTTTTTCCACAATCATTTTAGTATATCTAAATTACTTAATCTCCTTTTATCATCATCAGTCATATCGCTTAAACCAAGGCTTACATTCATGCTGAGGTAAAGAAGATGTTCTATATCAAACTCTGAATAGTACTCTTTATAAACTTCATCCAAGATTGTTATTATCTTTCTTATCTTTTCAGCAGTCTCATTGTTCAATACACATTTCTCATAATCTATATATCTTGCATTAACAAACGCATTTTTATCATCAGCATCTTTTAAATCCAATATGCAACCATCAAATTTCTGAGCTATGCTTAGACACCTTCCATCTCCACTAGTTCTCATGCTATCCAGAATTTTTACTATCTTGTGCTGCATATCCAGCACTTCTTTTTTGCCTAGCCCCGCTCTGATCAATTCAGCCTTCAGTAAAACCTCTATTGTCAAAAGCATTTCCGAATAAGCTATGCTCATGTATTCTGTGTTTACATAATATGTCACTCGAGCAGCATCTTGACTATTACTCTTCTCTACTGCATTAACCCATAATTCTATAATGTTATTTAAAATACGATAATGTACCCAAAACGCTGCTTCATAGATATTTATTATTTCATCATACCAAGTAAGTAGACCTTCTAACTGTTCAAACTGTTTTTCGCGGTCCATAAGTTCCCCTAATTTCACTAATTGTTAATACCTATATATCTTTGAAAATATCATAGTACGTTATTTTATTTTTTCTAAAAGTTTTTGCAACCAAATTGCAACCATCATTATTTATATATAGCAATCACTTCAACCTTCAAAACAGGACCATCCACATAAATACTTTCTAGTCCTTTTTTTGAATCCTCATCCATTCCTCTTCTAACTGCACGCGGAAGTTTAATAAAATCTTTTAGTGGATTAAATACCTCCACCTTTTCCTTGTTCATAACTCCAATTACTTTACATAACATAAACACATCTTGTTCCGTATATTCTTCTAACTCTGGATATGCTTCAAAAAGATAATTTGTATTCAACTTGCCAGATATAACAACATCTTCATCCTCAACCAAGAATGGAATGTCCGCCGACGCCTTCCCTAAAAAAGCTTCTAGAACCTCTTTTTCATCATCACTATTTGTTTGAATCTGACTTGTAATTAAAGGCATAAAAGCTTGCGCAACACTATACATATCAAACTGTTCTGGTATTTCAAATCTACCATCAAATCGTATAATGCACATCTTTGGAAGACTTTTAAAATCATATCCTGAATTCAGCACAAAATCAAAATATTCGCTTGCTTCTAACTTTTCCAAATCTTTTTCAAATCTATCATAGTCATTAAATACATCTTTTTCATAACTCCTTTTTTCTTCAGTTTCCGTCCCAGCATTTAAGCTCAGCGAAGACAGACCTATACTCCCCCCTTTTGCTCTCTTTGTATTTACTTCCATCGGTCTATTAACAAAATCTTTGTCAATCTGCTTTAAATATGAATATAGTTTTTCTTCATCTAAGTATACAAAACTTCTAAACACTTAACATTCCCCCAACAGATAATATTTTTTATCCATCATTATTCTTCCTTAAGGCAAACCTCATAAAATGATTGAGCTAAAGCCGTCTTCTTAATATGCTTTTTTGTCTCTTCTATTTTTCCAACATTCATGTTTTCAAGTTTTCCCCTTTGTTCCTTATAAACACTAGTATTTCTAATTGGATTGTATACTTGATCTTCAGTATAGCTCTCACCATAAGGGATTTCTATCAATCCCATCCTTTCCAAATTATCAAGTGCTACAGCAATGTCATTATACGAGAAACTAGTAATCCATGAGATATTATATATATGATTATTATTTCCTTTATCAGTTCTAACTGATAAATCTATTAATGGAGTAAGCGGCGATTTAAAAATGCCATCAAGGATTACCGCTTCTCGCGGTGCCATCTGCTTTATCAACTCTACAAATGCAGGGTGAACCTTGTCCTTTTCATCAACATTCATTGCTTTAGCCAGAAGATTAGCATACATATTTCTTAATTCTTCACTATCCATAGAGTACGAAATAGCTTGCAAAGCAGGCACCGCAACGTATGCTTCTGGAGTAACAATCTTATTATGATCTATATTTTTAAGCTTTATTTCTAGCAACTTTTCAGTCTCAGCCAAACTATACTCCCGTTCAGCAATCCATTTTCTAAGTGGAACTAACGCAGCATTAATAGTCCTTGGCAATAATGAGAGTGTTTTCCCAGACTCTTGTACCGCTGGTTTCAAACCATCATCATACAATTCAGGAACCGTCTTTATAGCCTCACCTGTTCCTTCTAACAATTTGTTTACGCCTCTCTCCATTTTTCCTCCTAGTACCAACATACTCTTTATTATTATCTGCTATTTACTATCCTCTTCGCATACTCATAAATTCGCTTCAGAGAATTCTCATCAACATCATCAACTACATTGCCTGCGACTTTAGAGAATCCATTATATGTACTAAATCCAAGCAAATACACAGCTAGTGCCATTGCCAAGTTTTCATCATCTGTGTTCATTTCCTCAGCAATTCTATGAAGTTCACTCATTACAGAATCATGTGGAACCTTAACATCTTCTCCGCCTTCATTGACTACCTTTTCGATAACCTTAGGCAGAACCATACACATTTTATAAAATGCATCTTCCTGTCCTGTTACAAGAGCATAAAACTGGTCTAAACTGACCCTACGAATCTTTTTGTGCGAAACACTCTTTCCATCAACTGTAGTGGACCACTTAATGTTCTGAGACTTCTTTGCGATTGCTTCAACCAAAAAGCATGCGCAATCGTCATCGTCTAATAACTGGCTCTGCATCTTGATATACGTTTTACCAGCCGCAGCAGAGTTCATGGTGTTATGCTTATTTTTCATTTCTACATAAACAGTGTGAACAACATCTCCTTCCGGAAGTGCTATTCCTTCAGGTACTTGAAATATAACATCCCAACCACCTTCTGTTCCGTTATCAGGAACATGGCAATTATTTATATACTGAAAAATACGCTGATGAAAATATCCAATGTCGTTATTGTTAGATTTGTCCCTTTGCCTAAAAATCTCATTTCCAACGATTTCATCCCACGATACCTGATACACAGTTTTATCAAATATCATCTTGATCGGATCAACAATGTTCTTGTTGAAACGTACAATGTCAAACGACTCCAGCTTCTCCCCGTATTTATCAATCGTATCTTTTACATGATTAGTAAAATCTTTCTCTGTAATAAAAGATAATTCCCAACTCATTAGTCCTCTGCTCCTTCCAATGCTTCATATATCATATTTGCCACTTCATATCCAAGATTAACTGGAACTGCGTTTCCCACCTGCTTATATTGTGACATAACCTTCCCACAAAACTCCCAACTATCTGGGAAAGATTGACACCTAGCGTTCTCTCTTACAGTGAAAGGCCTTGCCTCCAAGGGATGGCACCTTTCAGTTTGCTTCTGTGATGGTGAAGTAAGCACCGTTAATGAAGGCTCGTCCATAGATAACCGCCTTAAAATTCCAGTTCTTCCACCTTCCATGTCCCAGCAACTCTTCATGTATGCTTTCGCCAATTCCGGGGCGATATCTCTCCAATATCCACCGGCAGGTACAAGTTCAAAAAGCTTGCGCTTATTCTCTCCATATGGCACACCTACACTCTCCGGAACATTTTCTAAGATATCTCTTAGCACCGGTTTATAGTCATGTGCCTCCGGAAATTCGAATGTTATTTTTTCTTTTAAATCCTTGCGAATGCCTATCGTGATAAGACGTTCTCTCTTTTGTGCGACTCCATAGTCCCAAGCATTCAACACCTGCTTTTGAATGTCATATCCTGCATTCTCAAAAATTTCAAGCATGGTCTGATAGGTCTTTCCATGGTCATGCGTCAACAGCCCTCTAACATTTTCAAACAAAAACATCTTTGGCTGTAATTTTTCCAAAAAAATCGCATAGTGATAAAACAAAGTTCCTCTTGCATCTTCAAGTCCCAATCTTTTACCTGCATAGGAAAATGCCTGACATGGCGCTCCACCGGACAGTAAATCCAATTCACCTTTCTTGATTCCAAAGTAATCTTCTAAATCCAATTTAGAGATATTGGCTATATCGTCACAAATAACTCTCCAATTGGGACGATTCTTCTTTAACGTATCGCAAGCATCTCTATCAAATTCAATCAATCCGATTGTATTAAATCCAGCTTCTTCGACGCCTAATGCTAACCCACCAGCACCAGCAAATAACTCTATTGTCGAAAACTTTTTTTCTTTAACAGGGTATACTATATTGTAAAATGTATTTTGCATATTCCTTCTAATACGGCGAGGATCATCTGGTTTATCTGTACTATCAGGGATTAACCATGTATTCCCCTTTAAAACAGCACCTTCTATTCTTCCTTCACCACACAAACGAGTAATTCTTCTTCTTGAAATGCTCCATTTTTCAGCCATTTCAGTAGTAGTTGCAAAACTCATATCTACCTCCATATAATAAAACATACGTTTACATTATATTCCCTTTGCGGTACATTTTCAACGCTTTCCAGAATCTATTTTCAGCCATATGATTATTCTACAAACAGTTGATTTTATGCCGTTTATGGCAATCATCTTTTCATCTTGTTGCGCAATACGGGGTTATTTAATACTTTAAGTATATCCTCCGTCTTCACATTCTTACTTTTCATCTTCAGATATTCCTCATACTTGAATTCAAAATCAAATAGTTCTTACTTAAATTTTCTCTATCCTTTTTTCAAAAGATATGTGGCATATGATTTTCGAAAATCCGAAAATGTTTGTAGATAGTTATATATGTGAAAATTACTCGAATTAGTGATTGATGCCGGTCATACTATCCGGCTTAAGATTCTTAAAAAGAGTGAATGCATAATTTTTGCAACCACTAAAAAAGGGAACCCACTGTTTAAGCGGATTCCCACATTTTATCGTCTATTCCATCTCCATAGTTATCATCTTTTAGCAGTGGAATAAATTTTAATAATTCATCATACTTATTGCTCATAGGTTCTCCTAAGATGTTTTCACTTTCCCCACCATCTCCGCAATAGACTCAATATCTGATTCGCTTAGGAATGGTGCCTGTATTCTGATGGGTTTAGACATGTCTTTTCCGAGGAAGAACATGTCTCCGTTTCCAAAGAGGGTTTCTGCGCCTTCGTAGCCGATTATCATAGCGGATTGGGAAGGATTCTTGGTTTTGAAGCAGACTTTTACAGGGATCAGATCTTTAAGCTTCTTTGCATACGCTCCGCTTTCCATATTCTCAATGCCCAGTACGAGGTGTAGTCCGGCTTTAGCGCCAAACTCTGCGATATTGGTAAGCAGGATCTCAGCGTCTGGTCTTTGGGATATGAGTTCTTCAACTCCGTTGACAATGATGTATGCAGATAAATATTCGTTTCCCGATATATTGGCAAAGCCCAGTTTATCCATATTCTCTAGTCTTTGTTTTAGCAGTTCATTTAGATCAATCAGTTTTCTGAAATTGGATTCGGAACCATATACGTAATTGTGGTTGGCTCTTCCGTATATTTTTTGAAGTCTTTGGCTTGAACTATCAAGGACAATTGGGAATGTCTTTGATTTGAAAAATATGGAGTTTATGACGTTCATAAGGAACATCGTTTTGCCACTTCCGGCTTTCCCTGCAACCAAGATGTGT
>JAEEGK010004860.1_pt1 | contig 32754 bp, 25 predicted proteins | sample 8958771 | NCBI WGS metagenome assembly JAEEGK01 (sample SAMN16246547, study PRJNA631951) | gut metagenome | biome: gut microbiome; feature: rumen; material: SC-attached | host: Bos | place: Iran: Karaj | collected 2018-10 | reverse complement strand
TTAAACGTATGGTAACAGGAGGTGATCTAATCTTTAAATCATTATATCGGCTATACGTTTTAAAACTATAAATACGGGTGTTAAATCTTACTCTGGCAGCCGGAGATTCGCTTTAAAACAGCGAAGTTCCTTATACATATATTGGCTCCTAGGGTCAAACCTAGGAGCCTTCTTTTTTATTTAAACGCCAAATAAAATACTTAATATAATTGTAGAAGAACTTGAGGAGGTTCAATATGACAATTACAATTATTGCCTACGTTATAACAGGCGTGCTTTACTATACTTTAACTACAGTTAAAGCACTCTCTAGTATCATCAAAGCTGGAGACAAAGCTAGCTTCGAAACTGTTGTCGAAGCTAAGGAAGAACTTAAGAAGCAGCCATTATGGAAAGTATGTGCATGGATTTACTTACCAGTTAGCTGGGCTCTTTCGCTGGTTCTGTTCATTTCTGCAATTAGTATTTCGCTGATCGCTGGATTGTTCAGAAAGAAAAATTAGTTTTCCAAAACTTCTCCGACCCGAAAGCACGTTGTGTGAGCAGGGTTTATTTTATCATTAAGAACTTGAGGAGGTTCAATTATGGTATTTACTTTTATCACATATCTTATCACAGGTGTACTTTATTGCTTCATCACTGTTGGCAAAACAATATCACGCATTGCAAATTCTGGAGAATCTAATATTGTAGATGCATGTGTTAAATCTAGACAAGATGGTAAAAGGTCGTTATCACATGAAATCTGTTCTTGGCTATATTTGCCTATAACATTGGTGTTGTTCTTACCTACAGTAATATGTGCTAGTTTAATTGCGAATAAAAAGAAATGAGTAAAAATAATCCCGGCATAATGTGTTGGGATTATTTTTTCTTCATATAATATCGTAAAACCTAATATACATTATAGTAGATTCTTAGTAAATCTAACTAAACTAAATATTGATTTTTATTAATGAGGAGATAAAAATGATTGAGCCGTTGAAAAACTTCGAAGGCATGAACCTAACAATCAATACAAACGAAGACTGTAACTTGGCTTGTAAGTATTGTTACGAAATCAACAAGAAACACAAGGTCATTCCAAAGGAAAATATCATTGGATTTATTGATAGGATCCTCGAAGATCCTGACCCAATCGCTGTAACCGGTACAGAAGACGAATGGATGCTTCATACAGGCGTAATTCTTGACTTTATCGGTGGAGATGCTTTTATGCATCCTGATATTATCGACTTCGCTCTTACATATTTCGTTCAACAGATGAATATTAAGAACCATCGTTGGAAGGATAACTGGCGTGCCTCTATTTCTACAAACGGTACACTGTTTGAAACAAAAGGTGTAAAAGACCTTATCGAAAAATGGAGAGACAATCTTTCTATCGGTATCAGTATCGATGGTTGTCCTGAAATCCATGATAAAAACCGTATTATGGCAGAACCTAATCCAGATGGTTCTGAACGCGGTTCTATGCAGTACATTATGCAGTCTTGGCCATGGGTAAAAGCAAACCTTACATTTACTCCAGACCAAACAAAATCTACTTTGGCAAAAGACAGTATTCCATACATTTTCGAATCCCTCAAGTTCATGCATGAAACTCTTGGCATGCACTATATTAACCAGAACTTCATTATGGAAGCAAATGGTTGTACAGACGAAGATTATATGCGCCTTGACGAAGAAATGGAAAAATGTGTAGATTATCTTATCGAACATAGGCACGAATTGTACTGGTCAATGGTTGAAAAACAGGGTACCGACGCTCGAAGTTTCGATATCCATGCCGCTGAAGAATATCTTGATAAAGGTTGGTGTGGTTCTGGTGCTATGCCTTGTGTAGGTATGACTGGAAAAATCTATCCTTGTTTCCGTTGGTTACCACATACTCTGGCAGACTATAGCAGCGCAGAAGCTCATTGTGTAGGAGATATAAAAGAAGGTTTCACACACAAAGAAAGATTCCGCGAAGTTAAGGAAGCAACTCGTAGAAAGATTTCAAGCAAATATTGTATGTCTTGTGAATATGAAGCAGGCTGTCCATATTGTATTGGAGGATGTTTCAGTGAATTTGGTAAGTTCAAGCGAACTGAACACATTTGTACAATTTCTAAAATTCGTAACAAATGGGCACGTATCTACTGGAAACGTGTCGAAGAACTTGAACACAACTGTACAAAATATTTGGTTCACAACATCAATGAATATTACAAGGGTTGTTAAGCAATAAGCAATAAAGTAAACTAAGGAGAAAATGTATGTCTAAAAATAAACGTAATTTACTTATTGTAGCAATCAGTTTATTCGTCGCAGTTGTACTTTGTTCTACAGCACCATTATTTGCCGCTGGAAAGAAGAACAGTACAATGCCTTATGCAAAGAAATGCGAAAAGTGTATCGAAGCAAGAAAGAAAGATAAGACTGCTTGGGGTGATATCGGTATCGCACATCGTGATTTCGGTACTCCAAACGTACATATCGACGGCAAAGCTTACACATATTATGTGTGCTGCTATGGTCATCGTTATTTAGTTCCACTGGATAACGAAGATAAAGAATAACGATATAAAAACAAACTCTCTGGCACCAAGCCAGAGAGTTATTATTTGTTTACAAAATAGCAACTGAGATAGCAGGGTTGAAACTTACATCAAGATTTGAAATATTTGAATTAGCTTCATCTATTTCATTCTTTATAGAAAGATATTCTGAATTAACACTGGTTGTACCCTTATCACAGTAGATAGTTTGTAACTGTTGCGGAGTATAATTGTTCAATCCATAATACTCAAAGTATCTGATATTAGGAACATCATCTTTTACAGATTTGAGCATTTCATCAATACTGATTTCAATTCTGTTTGTAGTAGTTGCACTCTGTATATCAGAAATGTATTCAATAATCTTACTCTTAATAGTTGATACTAGATAAGTCTTGTTTATATCTGTAATAGAGTCATCAAATTTAACACCTATCTTCAGTGAAATAGCAAGACTGTCAAGGAACTCGTCTTCATCCTTTTCAAGATTCTTGAACTTGAATGTGCTACTTGCTCCAGATGTTGTCTTAACACCGGCAAATAACAGACAACCGTCTGGGAAATCTCCAGAAAGTGTATCAATTTTATCCATCAAGTTGCCATAAGAGTTGATTACATCGGAGAACTTATTCTTTACAGCATAAATTCTCGAGTATGCTGGAATCATCTTGAGATAACCAATCTGCTGACTTTCAACATCTACAATCGGCTTTCCATTTGCATCCAACATTACATCACCAGTATGATATTTGTAAACGATGTTACCTGTTTTACCTGCAAAGAAGATTACGTTAGATTCTGTAGAGTCAAATACTACTGCAGAAACAGTGTTCTTAATAAATGAACCATCGTTACACAAACCTGTTGTAGAATCATAACGAGTCCACTCAAGAGTTGTGAGATCATAAGATGAAACGCGTCCATCTATACCGGCAAACAATACGTTTACGTCATATCCGATAACAGCACAGATGTCTCCACCCATGTTGAGACCGTTGTCGGCCAATCCTGCTCCCTGGTTATAAGTTGACCAAGTATTTTTAGCAATATTGTAACTAGCAATGTACCCGTCTTTACCAGCAATTACATAAACACCGTTTGTTACACAAGAAGCATATACTGAAACTTTACCAATTACAGAACCATCGTTCATGTTTGCAAATGTACCGGAAGTAATATCGAGAGTAGAAATTCTACCTTCAATACCACTCATATATAAAATACTTTCAAGATACTTTGATACTGTAAAGATCGATTTATAGTTTCGAACGGAACCATCGCTGTATGGGTGTTCCATAGAGCTGAAGATGCTTGTTGTATTGTAAGCGTACCAAGTATTGGTGTCAACGTTAAATGAGCAGACACGTCCAGAACCACCGGCAAATACAATAATTCTATCACCATTGCTAGCAAGATAAGATTCTGCTGCATAAATTGGTTCTCCACCCATTGCATTACCGTTGTTATAAATAGTAGCAATAGAGTTACCAGAGTCACCATTGTATTTACGCCAAGTATTAGAACTTAAGTCACAAGAAGCAACGTAACCTTTATCACCAAATACGACAAGAATATCTTTATCAGATTTATTCTTTACAACAATCATACCGCGAACATTAGCACCGTTCATAGCGGTTCCAACATTTCGAATTACGAAAGATGTATTGTAGTTTGCACCTGTTCGATATATCTGAGTAGAGTTATAAGGATACCATGCACCAAACTGTTCTGGAGCTTTAGAATCGAAACAGCCGATTCGTCCGTCTTCTCCACCAAAAATTACAAGACCATTCCATTGAACCATTGCAAAAACAGATTCCTGTCCTAAGATAGAACCGTCATTGTAGATACCTGTTGTATCGCCATCTTCGTTACTCCAAGTCCAGTTTGCGTTACCAAGAACGTTAAATGTACCAACACGTCCATTATACTCTTTCTTGATATCTCCTGCATTATGCAGTTTTACGTATTTATCTATAGTAGAAGTTGTGCCATCTGGCAATTCTTTGGTGCCTTTTTCAATAGCATAAACACCATCTACCATTTTATATTCGTCTGTAGCATAAGTATCGGCAATATCTTTGTCAGCAACCTTATAAGTTGGCTGAGTAAGCTTTACATCAGGAATGATGTTAATCTTATCACTCATATCTGTAACGAGATTAATATTATCGACAGAATAAAGAACTCCGACGTAATAATTATCAATCTGTTCTACTTCTGTCAGATAGCTATTATAGCTATTTATAATTCGTTCATCTTCAGTATTCTTGAAGATAATAGCTAGTTCAAGATTAATCTTTCCATCGATGTAATAGAATGAATATGGTGCAGAAGAATATGGCAGTTTCACAATAGAGTTATCTGTAATACCAATCTTTCCATTTGATGCAAGTGTTGAATTTGTTTTAAGGAATGCTCTACAGATTATTACTTTATTCTCTTCGTCAAACGTGCAATCGTCAAGATTTACATTTGCAACATACTTTGTTCCATCAGCAGTATTCTTTACGATTACGCGAATCTTCATATAAGGGAGTTCATCACTTGGAAGATTCTTAAGATGAGAAATGATAGATTCACTAGTATTAACTGTGAATGAAATCATATAGTAATCTTTGAGAGTTGATTCCGCATCGTTCAATGCACGTAAGTTTGTATTAAGTGGGTTTCTGAATACAGATGCGCTTACAATAGAAGCTTTATCCAAAATAGTAGAAGACAAGAATTCCATCTTAGTACTTCCTACAAAGTCAATACTTTCATCGTAAACGGTTGTGCTCAAGCTATAACCGTTCTGAATTCGGATAAAGTATGGGAAAGCCATCTGGTCTGTTTTATTAAGAAGATATTTTGAATAGAAATCCGAATAAGATTCCTGGTCTTCATATTTTACATATCTGAAAACCTTATCTTTCTCATCAAACTTGAATATATCAGATGGTTTGATTGTTCGAGAGCTTGTCTCAGGGTTAAGAGCAATCTCATCATACAGATACGACATTGTAATCATTTTTGTAGGAATTACATATGAATCTTTATCTGCTAAGAAGCTGTAAAGAATGTATTCCATTGAATGTAAATCGTATCTGAACTTAAACGCTGTCAATCCATGTCTTTCAGCAACGCTTTCAATTTGACTAGGAGAAATGAGGTTAGAAGAAATGTCCTGTGTCACAAGGCTACGGATTTCTTCAATAGTCTTTGCATTAGAACCACCGGTTGCTTTACAATCAGTAAGAGTTCCTGAAGGAACGATACTTACTAACGCTTCCTGATATGGGTCTGACAAATCCTGAGTAAACGATACATTTAAATCTGCATTGTTTACACTTTCATCGTCTGTGGAATCAAATTTGAAATTACCGTCTTTTCCAGATGTAGTGTATGTGACAACCTTAAGCTGTCCATTTGTAGGGTTGAAAGCAGAAGGAATCTTAGAGAATCTAAGAGCGATTTTCTTTGCACCAGAATTTTCTGTGAGAGAATAACTCATTCCGGTAGTCTGCTGTTCCCCTTCAAGGAATACAGGAAGCTGTTTATATTCAGATGAGCTCTGTGGCTTATACAGTACAACAAAACCTATAAGGTTATTATCGTATTCAACTGTAAAGCTTGTACTTTCGCCTGAAAGATTGAAAGTTTTATAATCGCGAGCATACTGCTTAACGTTAAGATACATTGAGAAGTATTTAACGTTATCTTTCACAACATCGTTTCGTGTTGTGATAAATGCATTTGACACTGAAACAACATCGCCAGCTTCTTTATCATCTGTATTATACTTTGCGTAAATACTTGTATTTGTTTTTCCGTTAAGGGTGTATTTTGAAATGACAATGTCAACATTGTAGTCCAATGTGAAGGTCGGTTTATCTCCGACGTAGAACACAGTTCCCTTATTGAGCGTAAGTTTAAGTTTTCCATCGGATGTAGGAACAGCAGCTTTTACAAGTTCTTCTTCTGGATAAGAAAGAATGAAACCCATTTCAGCCGGTGTAGCATAAATACCACCAAGGTCATCCGATTTAAGATGTCTCAAAAGGGACTTCATAAGAATAGCCGTTGATGGTTGGATTTCATTCTTTGCCATCAACGAATTGTAATATGTGTAAGCTGCTATTTTAGCAAGTGATGAAGATAACGAACCTACAAAGCTTGCTGGAGAAGTTGCAAAAGCCTCATTTGGGTTTATAACGCCTTGTTTGAGATTACTTGCAAAATCTGTAATAACACTAGCTACACTATTTTTATTGATATTACTCATTTTATATCTCCGTTACAACCACATGAGTTTGTTTCCATCTACAATGTATGGAACACCGCCCCAGTTGTTATCCATATTATTCATTTCTCTATTTTTAAGATTGAGACGTCTCATAGAATTAGGGTCGATAATAGAAACACTACCGTCTTTATCTTCCGTGAATGTATCAGCCACGTCGTTAATGAAATTCTTTTTCATGTAAAGACGTTTATCTGGTATATCCTGATAGTTCTGTTTAAACGAAGAACCTGACCAGAATCCTTTTCCAGCAGGACAAACTTCTCTAATATACATTGCTTGAGGTGTAGAAAGTGTATGTCCCTCGAGCATTTTCTTAAGTTTTATTGCCTGTTCAGAGCTCATATTCTTATCAAAGCGATAAGCTAATGATGGTCCAGCAAGCATATTGAATTTTGTCAATACGATTGGGTCCATTGGAGAACTGAAGTTGTAAGCACAAGGTACAGAAATATTAGACATAGCTTGTTTATCAATATTCACATCATGTTGAATCTGACCGTAAGGATAACTTCTTGGGAACAAACCGGAATAACTTGTCCATCTAAGGATTGTTTGCTGGTCAGTATCCAATACAAATACGTATATAGAAGTTGTGTAATCGATAATTCTATTTACGATGTATGCCCATTCAGGATTGTTGATTCCTTTTCCAACATAGTGCATGTACATCAGCCAAACTGTAAATAAAACATCAATTGGTGCAGAATAAATGTTATCGAAAGTAAGTGTAATTTCACCAGTCGAAAAGTTTTCATCCATACCAGCAGCATACTGAAGTTTATTTCCATTGAAATCGCCTTCGGTTTCAAATACATCCAAGGTCATGTCTTTACCGTTAGATACATTTGTACAAAGGTTTGTAATTGTTGGAATAAAGTTACTTTTCAACATCGGAAAAGAACGCTGATTACCAGAAAGTATAGAACCACCAAGAACTGTGTCGTTAGCTGTACCTATAATAGGTACCTTAGTTCCGTTTCCATCGTATTTATCGTAAACCAATTCAGCTGCAATATCAGGAAACATAAGATAACGCATCATAGTGGTGCCAATTTTATTTGAACCAAAGTATTTGAAAATACGACTTCTTTGAAAATTTATAGGGTCGCGTAAATTCAAATTTGGACGAGTCATAAAAACAACTGTTTTTCCTATCTTTGGAGGGTCGGCAAATACTTTACCAGTAGTATTAAAAAAGCCAACATTTGCTGCTAATGGACTAGCAACGTTTAGTGCGGCTTGATCGAGAATACGCGCATAATGTGTTTGTATTTCATCGATTGTGTTATTATCAACAGTATAAGTTGCCATAATATTATCCTCAAAAATTAAGCGAGTTTAAATTCGTTAATATGTCATTTTCTACTATAAATAGAAGGTTTATACTATTTTAAATACGCTTTTATCTATATATTAATATAAGGTGTAAAACTTAAAAATGAAAATGAGGTGAACAAAAATGCCTGAAGAAATTGAACTCTTAAACAATGAAACTGCTGAAATTGTTGTGGAGCGACCTAATACAAATGAACCTGTACCAGTAGTTGTAACTGAAACTGTAAAGAAAGAAACTCCAAAACCGCCAGTAGTAAAACCGGCAAAGATTAAACCTGCTGCTCCAAAGAAAAAACGTATCAATATCGATACAGACGTAGCAGCCGAAAAGTTCAATTATACCGGTAGCTTCAAAAACGACATCGCAGGTAATAAAAAGCTCATCAATAAAGGAGACAGCTTAGAAGAAATTGAGCGAAACACCGAAACATTTGCTTTAGGAGTTTCACGCAGAGCTTCAGCAACAATCGATGCTGAAGAATCTAAACATCTCGACGAATTGGTAGCAACTACATATTATCCTGCTGAAGCAGCTGATGAACGGTCTGAATCTGATATGGTCGTTTCATCGATCAACTTTGTTTAACATAAATTGCGGCTTTCATGCCGCAATTTATTTTTTGTCGTCGATACAGGATTTTAAATATAATTAATTCAAGACTTATTAATGACTATTTATATAATAGGAGTTTGCAAATGAGCGACACTAATTCACCAAATCCCACAAAGGGATCTGGCCCATTAAACGACATTGCGACACTTCTTGGAGATATGGCTTCTAATTCATTTGACCTGGCAACAGGTAAGTTTAGAGCCAAATCTATTGCCGAAAGAGCAAGAAGAAGTATCTTAATGTACAAAGTTGGAGTATCTACTAGCGTCGAAGATCTCGACCTTTCTAGTAATATTGCCAAGTATCTCGAAACAATGTATGCAATATTCACGATGATTAATCTTGGATATTGTCCATTCTCTGATTCAAATGACGATATACGTAAAGTTATCGACAGTGTTTCAGCAGAATCTTTCAACCCACTGAACGCTATGAATTCGGATGTAAATCGTTCATTAGCTATCGCTATGAAGGATTACGCTCCTCCGAAAATCAAAAAGGGTTCACGCCTTGGAAGAAACGCCAGCGCAGAAAGCGATGGTTGGGATGGATTTTCTGGATTCCTCGATAAATGGAACGCTGGCGATCTCCCTTTACCTGCTGATGAAATGAACAAAGCTGATGCAGAAACATTTGCTGCCATAGTTAAATCTATGAATGAAAGTCGCCTCAATAACGAGAAGATTTTAAACGAAGCTGCAAAGCGCGAAGCTGAAGCTGAAAGAAAAGAAAACGAAGCTAAATTGAAGGAACTCTGGGATAAATACAATCTTGACGAAAACTACAATGCAAAGTATTCTAAAAACTTTGCACTTGATGATGCTTCTGTAAGAGTTCGCCAGGATGCATTTATTAAAAAATTGGATGCAAACGACATCAAAGCTGTTCCAACAATCGTAAGCTTGAAAACAAAATATGGTGAAATTCCTCTTGCTGTAAAAGCAAATCTTTACGGTATTGCTGCTGAAGAAGTTAAATCTATCGTAGAATCTGCTCTTTCTGGCAAAGCTTACAGTTTCCTCCGTTTCGTAAAATGGCGAAGTGGAGAAATCTCTACATTGGCATGGCTCTTTAATACTGACCTTGCTGATAAAGATAAGAAACTTTATAAGAGCCTTGGAAAGAATCCTTGGTATATCGATTTGATGAAACGCCGCGCCGCAGCAAAGCGTGTATCTTTCGCCAAGTTCGCCGTAAATTCTATCAAGGATGATGCAAAGTATGGCAGCAACGTTTCTAAAGATTATCTTAAAGAAGTAAAGACTGACATTAACACAATGAAAGATTTACCTCCAACAGGTTCTCTTATTATCACAAAGAACGATTTGCTTACTGCAACAAACCTTGATATTTCACATTTTATGAAGAACGAAAAACTCTTAAAGAGTATCATGAAGAATCTTTACCTTCTCTGTCTCGGTATTGTAGACCCTGACACAGAAACCGTTCAGTTCTTCTTTGATGGTTACACTTATCCATTCTTGGTTAAGTTTGGTGATTTGAAGAAGGGTAAGGACCCTAACCAGTCGCTCTATGATACAATGAAAGAGCTTGCTAAAAGGAGTTAAGCCATGAAAGATTATTCAGAAATTATCAAATCAAAGTACACAGAGGCTGAAGCTGCTTATGGCAAAGATCCTTCAAAAGATACAACCACTAAAACTCCTGAAAGCTTTTTCAAGAGTCCACTGTATCGTTCAGTAATTTTACTGATGGGCAAGGCTGTAAAGAAATTTGAATCTGGTACAAACAAAGATTATTATAAACACGTTTACATCACACAGGGCGATTATTCAAAACGTAAAGGTTATGAAGGTAGCATTTATGATAGCATGAAAGAACAGGCCGAATATATCCAGGAATATGTAAAATCTCACAGTTTTGCAAAATATACTATTCTTGGAATCTATTCTGATTTGTGGGATATTCTCACAGATTCAAAATGGAGAATTGCTTTCAAGAAAGCATTCGATTATCCTGTTGATGAAAAGAATCGTTCTATCGTAGACGGTTTCAGATTGAGCTACGTTGCACTGGTTCTCGCATTCGAATCAATTGCTGTGAAAATTGTAGACTTCAAATATGCTTTGTATTCTGGTATAGCAGATGTTGATGCTATCAACAATATCCAGAACGACAATGCTAGTATGATGAAGAATATGGTTATTCCATCCATTGAACTCATTACTCTCTGTAAAAACACATCTACTCCTCTCCATATCGTAGAGGATATGATTGCTGAGGAAGAAAAGGGTAAGAAAAGTACAGAAAGTTACGATCCCACCACTTCTACAGAAGGTGCGTTCAGTGAAACAATTGGCAAGCTTATGTCGAAAACAGTTATCCCTGGTATCAGCAAAGGTGTTGCAAAAATTGCAGGTTGGGCTTCAAGCCATCCTAAACTTGCTATCCCGATTGCAGCAATAGCAGCTGCTATTCTCTTTACTATCTTGGCTTTCAACGCATCTCGTATGATACTCTACTATGTAGGAGTACACAAGATTGACCTTGAAAAGCGTCTTGAGATTGAAAGCGAATTGATTGCTAACAACGTCAATGAACTTAAATCAAAAGCAGAGAAAGCTTCGACTAAAGAAGAAAGAGACCGCTGGAACAATATCATTGCTAAGCAGCTTGAAATCAAAAACAATATCGACACTAAACTCGGTAAACGTTTTGACGACGATGATTTGAAAGCAGGTATTGTTGTAGATACAGAAATGGATAAAGATATGGAAGCCACTGATAATGAGATTAAGAACTCACAGCAGGCTTTATTCGATCTTGAAATCTAAAATCTAAATAAATTCGTACTCTCCTTCGGGAGAGTACGTTTTTTATTTAATTTATTTTATAAAATAGTTAATATTATAATGATACATAAGCGAATTGCTTTTGTATTAGAAATAAAATTGGAGGTTTTACATGACAGTAAAACAATTGGAGAAAAAGTTCAAGAAAGAACAGGGTGGGATCGTTCGTGTCGACAGACGCGGATTGAATCGAGAATTTGCTTGTGACATTATTCGTCAGTGGCTTACAGCTTCAGACGAGTTCCGCACAAAAGATGCGGTCAAACACTTTACATCAGTGCTTGACAACATCCACATAAAATTCGGCAACTTTTGGTTAGCCGACACAGAAAAGGAATGGAAATCTTTTTATGCGGCCATCGTTGTTCCAATGAAAGTCGCATTTGGTCTTTCAATTCCTTACACCACATCAGATGGAAATTCTGATAAAACAAAAGAACTCAACGTAAACCATTACGTTGATGTAACTCTTACAGAACAGCAGAAAGAAGCTCTTGTAGCTTGTGGCCTCAACAAACCATATCTTACAAGAGATATCGTTCTTAAGCAGTTCGACTTGCTCCCATTTGCACCGGTAGAAAATGCAACTTCTTATGATTTTGCAATCTATTATCTTGATATTCTCACAGATGGTGTAAAGAACAAGTACTATAACACTCTCAACGATAAGTTGTATACTTGTCACGAAAAGGGTACAGAATTGAAAGACTTGCTCAAGGCTTGCAAACGCTTTGAAGAATACAAAAACTGTGTTCTCGGCATCTTTACAAAAGACAAGAATCTTGAACTTAAAGTTGAGGGCTACACTGTAAAGAAAAACAGCAAGCCTTCAAAGAAATCATCAAATCGTCCTAATGTACGATCTGCTAAACAGTAACGCTATCAGGGAGGGCGATTATGAAAAAATTTAAAATTAAAAAGGCTACAAAGCAGCACATCAAAACTGTAACATGTGTCGCATGTGGTCGCAACATGGTTATTTTAGGGGACGAATGTGAGCGCATTGGCGATTCAACTTGTATTTGTGCAGACTGTATTGAATCCGGATACTTCTGGTGTAATAAAAAGCGAAAGCTTTGTCACTTTACACACGAGGACCAGTGCAATAATGGTGACACTTGTATGAACACAAGAGACAATGATACGATTGATTATGCTATCAAGTCGTTTCACTAATAACAAACGTTGACAAATAAAAAGAAGCAGGTTTCAACCTGCTTCTTTTTTCTTTTTTCTTTTATCTATCAGTAGATTCAGGAATTTCACCAATCTTTTCATTAGTAAAACTCTCTTTATCAAGTATAGAAGCTATATCGGCTTTAGAAGGAATCAGCAACGTATTGAAAGAACGGAAATCCATAGGGTTAGCATATCCATTTACAGCAAGAATAATCCACCAATAATCAATTACCCCATAAACATCCATGCTTAATTTCATAGGTTTACCGGCATATAACTCCTGCTGTTCTTCTGTGAACGTTTGAACTGGTGTTTTCTCTTTCAAATACGGTACCAATGTTTTTAGAATGTAGTTATTTTCATAACACAATCCTAAGGCGGAGCCTAATTTAGACCCTTCTTTTTCATAATCGTATTCTTCAAAGGATGAACAATTCTCGAAATTTAATGTATTTCCAAGAGCACCCTTCATAGTTTCAAAAATATTGTTTTCAATAACTGTACCTTGTTTCATACATTAAACCTCACTATCCTTTAGCATTATTCGTCATAATTGCAGGAGCCATACCTGATACAGCTGCAGCAAGAGCAGGAGGAACACTTACACAGCATCCAAGCATATCTACTTTAGCAGTAATAAGACTTAATGCAGTCATTAATGGAGTACACTTAACTAAAGGTAAAGCTGCTAAGGCAGGTGTACCAAAAGATGCGATACCACTTGAATTGATATTTGCACAAGTAGGTAATGGGTTCATACCGGCATTAGGCCAAATATGGAATTCATTTGCTGTAAGCGTTTTTGTAAATCCTGAGATAGGAGAATCTACAACCCACTTAGAAGTCTTATTCTTATAAGAACTTCCACTCCATTCCTGTTTGGTATATTCACCTTTAAATTCATTACCTTTGATAGTGAATTTCTTAATCTCTTCAACATCTTCTGTGCTTTCAGTCTTAATATTATCGATCTTACGTTCCATCTTCTTGGCTTCTTCTTTAATAGAATTCTTCACGATAACTTCAAGGTCTTCGCATTCGAGCCTGCATTTCCCTTTTTCCATAAAGAACTTAGAGCCAGCTTCATTAAAAATCTCGATTTTATCTTTATCAGTGGTGATTTTACAAACGCGTTTACCACCGTCACTCAATGTGACAGTTCCATCTTTAGCATCGACAGCAAAAGCATATTTAGATTTTTCACCATTGTTCTTTGTGGTCCAGAAACCAAGAATTTGATTTATTGTATCAATCTGAAATCCATAAGTGTTATTAGAACCAAGTGTTTCTCCAGCCTGCTTAAAGTTAGGGCACATGATAGTCCACATATCGGTTAAACGACGATTTACTTCGCCCAGTGTATGTGGCATAATGTACATCGATTTGATATCTTTATCTGCCATTGCAATCTGAACATTTTCTCCATAAATAAAATGTGGAGGAGCAATATTCGGAATAGACGCTATAGGCAGCTTTACATAATTTTTTACCTTGAGTGATTTTGAACCAATCGATTTATTTTTTGTATTTACGATTTTAGACGTGTCTAAAGAAATTGATGTTTCAGAAGCTCCCTTATTAATAGGCAAACCAAACATCAATCGTGGTATGTAAACACCGAGAACGTTATCTTTTCCAGTATCCTTTCCAGTCTTTACAACAACACCAGGTGTCGGTTCAGCATATCGTAAGCTTCTATGTGGTTTTACGAATGAGAAATCATCTATTGTCATTTGAATCTCCAATCTTACCAAATATCATGGTCTTCGTTGACAATGTTATGGTCGAATTAACTTTCTCCAAGAAATTCGAATAAGCCCTGTTCATTGTAAAATAAAAATCTGGTTTCTTATTTGCTGGGTCGTTTTCCGAAGAGGCAAATGTATAACCGCATTTACAAATTACATGGGGGAAGAATGGAAATGATTTCAATATATCGTCGTTCAAATACACGTAAGGAATTGATGAAGTAAGATTTAAAATAGAATGTGAACGGATAATCATACTCTGTGCAATTCCGTTCTTTCTATATTCTTCATCTACATAAATCATAGCAATTCGTTGATCAAGCTTAGTTCGTTTCATGAAACATACACCTGCTATATGCAAATGTCGTTTATTTGTAGTGTCAACGTAAATAAGCATAGGGCGCTCATCTAATGTCTCGTTAAATTCATTATATGTCTTACCATTTAAGAATGGAGCGTATCTGGAATTAAACCATTCAACGATATCTGTATTTTCAATTTTTTCAGATATATCTTTTATCGCAATAGCTAATACATAATCCTTTATTTTCTTTAGAACAGCTTTGCGCTCAACAGTTGAGAAACAACTGTATAATCCGGATTCACAAAACGAATGAGTTTGTCTTTCATTTCGTTCCAACTCTATAATCATAAGCATATTTGATTTACCAAAAAAGCAATCTATCATAGTATCACCTCACAATGCGACTTTTTGTATTCATTATAAAGTTTTGAAGTTTGTCAACGTTTTTTATAAATACATATTATATCTCTGCTAATAAGATATAATAACCCAAACATATTAGTGTTTAAAGTTTCAACTTTAAATAAAAATAAATGACTATTATATTATGAGGTTTATTTAAATGGACCCTAGAATTATAGATTTGCAGCAGAAATTGTTACTGCTCGAAAACGCAAAGCCTGTTTCAACGGCTACCGAATTGTGCGCAACTCGTTGTTGTTTGTGTGGAGATAGTTTGAATCTTCGCAGTGCACATATGTATATTGGTGTCAAAGAAATTGAAGACGGTAAACAAATCATAGTATATGACTGCAAAAAATGTGGTCAGAGTGGTATTATGACACCAAGTTTAATGCATCGTATAGGAATCAACGATGTACAAGTTGACGAGTTCTTGAAAAGTACGAACAAGTCAAAAGTCACAAAGAGTTTTTCTGAAGGAGAAGACACATCTAAAATACAATATAAATATCCAAGACCAACAAAAGAGGATGCTGAAAAAGTAGAATATTTAACAAACAGATTACAGATAGATTTCTCAAACTTTGAAAATATTGTAAAATATAAAGTTGTACTTAATTTTGAAAAGTTCTTATCTATAAACAATATTACACAACCTCAGTGTGATCCAAACAAAATACCTATTCTCAGTCAATACGGTATAGGATTTATAAGTGAAGATAAAACTGCGATTTCTATTCGAAGCATGAATAAAGAAATTACAGGTTCTCGATTCAATATCATTCATTTGTATCAAAAGATAAGACATCCATTTATGTACGTGCCACCTTGTCACATCGACGTGCTTACGCCTTATCCAAAGATTTGTATAGCAGAATCCAACTTCAATATAACTTGTATAAAGAATTATTTCTACGGAGACGATTGTACAAACGTCATGTTTGGCTCATCTTCAAGAAAAGGTTGTTATCACACATTGAAACGACTAATAGCTCTTTCAGGTTTTGTTGGAGGAAAGATTGAAATCTATGCAGACAATGATGACCCAGAACTCAATATCAACAACTTTGATATTGGCTACTTTGATAGATTGTTAAACGATTTTAAATCAACGTTTGATATATCTATTATAGTTAGTACAAAGAGTAAAGATATGGGTGAAATGCCTAAACCTGGTGAAAAATTCGAGTACAAAACATTCCATATTTAAAATGAATAACCGGGCTAGATGCTCGGTTATTTTTTAGTAGTAAAATGAATTAAAAATAACTCCCAGGAATTACCCTGGGAGTTTTTATTTTTTTGTTTTGTTTAGGTTTCAAAGAAATGATACTTATGCTGGAGTTGTTCTTTTTCAGCTTTTCCTTCAACATGTTCAGTATTTCTCTGGAGCTGTTTATTGATAGCTCTATTCTTACCGTTAGCAAGATTAGAATCGTATCCGGAATCAGTGTGAGAGCGTTCTACGTTGAGCATAGCTACAACACAAAGCTGAGCTGTTCTTGAAACACGTTCAACCATCTCATATGCAACTTCTGCACACTGCAATACTCTCTGTTTCTGTTCAACTGCCAAATCAATAGCAGTTGTTAAACCTTTCTCAATAGCCTTTACAACCTTCTTCTGAAGTGCAGGGTCTGCATTTTCAGCACCACTAGTAGCATTTCCCTGTTTAATATTATAACAGGTCTTATCTGCGAAATCATCAAGCTGTTTAACCGCGCCACTAATAGCAGCATCGTTAAAACTTCCGATAATCTTTGTGCTAGCAGTAGAATACAGATTTGTAAATTTCTGGAAGTTTTCAGGTTTAGAGAATACCAACAAAGAGTTTGGATTTAAAAACACCTGTGATACAGATATCTTTCCAGGAACTTCATTAGGGTTATCCACAAACATTGATGTTACAATATGGTTTGCTGGAGGGAATTTTTTATTCTGAACGATACCTTCAACAGAATAACCATAAATGCTAATTCCTTTAAACAAAGCCTGTGCAATTCTGAAGTAAGTTTCATTCTCTATCTGAGTCTGGATTTCTTTAGGGTCATCCTGATTCTCGATAGGATAATGTTTACAATATGACTTTACAACTCCGATTCGCTGAATGCTATCGTTTGTAGAAAGCAATTTCTTAGCAGTACCTGTAATTTCTCCAAAGAGAGAGTCTGCAAACAGTGTAAGATTTTCGATATACTTTATAGCAGTTGAACTGAGAATCTGAGCAGGGTCACCTTTCATCTTATTCTCATACACTTCTGCTTCATTGGCATATTTCTCATAAAGACTTGGAATACGACCAAAGTACTTTTTAAAGAACTTGGCGTGTTTATTCATTTTACGAGTAATAGGGCCAACCTTGAAAACCTTAATAAAGGCTTTCTTCATACTCAAAGACTTTGACTTATATTTATCATTCATGTCTTCAAGACGTGCACCCTGAAGTGTTCCAGCATTTGTTTTAGTAAGTGTGAAGTTAGTACCATTAATAGCTTCATCACTAAATGCTTCCGGTGTATCTTCTGTTAAAGTAAGGTTTCCGTCAGGGATAGCCTGAAGTGTTTCGATAATAGTATACTCAACTTCTTCATCATCTACGAGATATCCGACAAAATCATATGCAAGCTGAAAAATATCTTTTACACCTTCATACTCAATCATTGTACTCATGAAGTCAATGTAACGAGAAACAACAAATGTTTTAGATGCATTTGACAAATCTACAATATAGCCGGACTTTAAATCTGCAGACACAAGCTTATTTGCACTCATATCGTCCTGACTCATGTCGAAAACCTGCTTTATGTAGTTTCTAGGGTCTGTTATAAGATTGTAAAAATCATCGAAACTAACAAAAGGAATTCTTCTTACTTTAGATGTTGCAAATGCAACCAATGAAAGTCTTAATAATGTAGGCACATTTGTAACGTCTTTGTATAACAAATCGCTTGTAAATTCATTGAGCTTATGCTGTCTATCGTTATCGTTAGGCGCATTAAGAATTTCATCGATATAATTGTTTATCCATGTAAAAGGTTTATAAACAAGTTTCTTTCCACAATAACCAACGTTAGCAACATAGTTGAACTTTGCATTAGTTATAGCAGGATAAAGATGAATGTATTTTTCGCCAAGTTCTTCTTTTGTCAATCCGCTTTCTTGTATAGCTGTTGAGATTGTATCAGCCATATCAAACAGCACAGCGAAGACACTTTTCAGATAAAACGCTTCTTTCGACAAGAATCTTGTCTTTATATCGTCAATAATCTTGTCGTCTATAGTTTCAGCTTCTTTTATTTGAGAAACTGATAATGGAATAAAATCCATTGTACAACAGTTATTCATATATTTAACCTCTAATAATCATTTAAGTCATATCAATGTCTTCGAAACAATAAAACTATACCGAGGTTTATAGCCTCGGTATAGAGTATATTTATACACCTGTATAATATTGTGAAGGAAGATTGGTTGAATGTAATGTATCGCCTTTATCTTCTTTGTAGAATATACTTCTTGGATTTGTGATAAGTCTGATTGGCAATGTATTTGAGAACGAATATCTCAGATTAGACTTAATCTTATCCACACTATATTTATTTCTAAGTACAGAGAGATAAACGTCAAACTTATTACGAACCATTTCCTTATCAGCCATATCGACACCGGCAACAAAAGCAATATAATCTCGGAATGCGCAGTTTTTTGCACCGAGAATACCCCACGTACCAGCATCAAGCGACATCGAAAGTCTAGGAAGTAAATCTTTTACACTCATCGAGACAGAAACAGTTCTTGCAAAACCTTCCTGGGTACGGTCATTCTTTCCTTCTCCACGATTGATAGATAGTGAAGAAACTATACCAATATCTGTTGAGAATAATCCCTTAGAGAAACATTTTACACAGAAAGGTGTGGTGTAACTTGATTCACCGACCTGTCGAGGAGATGTCATTGCCATAAGGAAGACAAGTGGAACGATTGTGTTTTCAAAAATCGACAATCTATTTCCATATGGAGAATGGAATTTAAAATTCAATGAATAACTTCTGTCGAATGAAGAATCTGTCCAAATTTCAGGAAGAATCATTCGAGCGTTACCCATCTGAACCATACCAAGTTCACCACTCATTTTTCCTTTAAGCATATCCTTGAAATTTCCCAAAGCTGTTGCCGATGCAGATTTCATCCAGTTATCAAACATGGTTGCACCAACTGCTTTAGGGTCTGGACCATTATTCTTTACAGCATCAATTACCTGGTCTACACCGCCAAGAGCATTTGATGGAATTTGACCAATCATCATTTGTGATTGGTTATTCTGACCTGTAGAATTTATTGTGGAGATAATAGGGTTTTCCTGTGTTTCATTACTAAATGTTTCTGAAACATTTACACCTCTTGAAAGACCAAAAGGAATTAACAAATCCGTATTGTACAACGAATTACCAAGATTTTGGAAGAAGTCATTATTATCAGAAGGTGCAGTTCTAACATCGGATGACATTGGAAGAATATCAAGTACACTTAGCATTTTCCTTTTTCCCAAATAACCATATTTAGGATAATCATTAGCATCTTCAGAACTTCCATCTGATATTCCCCCGGCAGCATACGAACCATCGGATTGTTTTGTTACTCCGAATGCAGCTTGCTCCTCAGTGCTAAGTTCCATATTTTGAGCACCGTATTCCATATTCTCATCATCTGCGGAACCTTTATATTTTTCCTTTATAAGATTCTTGATATTTTCGTTATCTTTCCCTATACCAGAATTAGTAAGACCCATCCACGCAGCAATTTCAGCAAGGATTTCATCAACGTACTTTAAGAATACAGCGTTATTTGGAGTAAACTTATACATACGTTTATTACGCATGAGAACACGAGCAATGGAAGAAGCAGTTGTTCCAATCATACCCTGAAGGTTAGCTGCCAATTTCTTTATGACGTTTGTGCTACTTGGGTCCTTCAAATATTCAGAAAGAGATTTACCTGCACGGTTATTGAACCAGAGAGCAGACAAACCTGTAATCATTTTCATATTGATGGACACTGTTCCAACCTGGAAAAATACCTTTGGAAGATTAAATGCATAAATGCGCTCGTTATACAACGAGCCGATATATGGGGTTCGCCAGTTTGCACGAACATCGTCAAGTTCATTGAATTGGAAGTCTGGATTAAGAACCATAGCCTCGCCCATAGCAAGACCCCACGGAAATTCGTCAGACTTGGCTTTTGCATCTTCTGCTTTTCTAACCTTAGTGTCATTTAAACCGGAAAGGTCGAGATAATCTGCTTCCATTGGATTACCTTTATATTCGTAAGCTCCCTCAAATGGGTTTTCTGAATATTTTCCAGATACACCATATGCGTTCACTTTTCCGTTTCCAGGATATCCGAGAACGCCGGGAATAGCAGCGGACGTTTCCTCATTTCCACCATTAGCACGAATGGACTCTTGCATTCTTTCGCTAAGGTGTCTACCAATTTCTTTTATAGTCTGTCTTTTATTATAACTTACTTTATCACCAAGCCAAGTACTCCATTCGGCAGTTTTAGAGGCGTTACTTCTAACACTTCCATCGTGGTTCACCGGTGTACTTGTATCGTTTTGATTTGCAAACTGTGAACCTTTCTGGTACATTTCACTGCGAATTGTACTAATGTCGCCTGAACCAAGTGATGTTTCACTTGAGGTTTTGCTCTCAACCATCTTTCCATTTATAGGCTCAGAACCGATTCTTGGCGCTTTAACAAACACAGATGATGCAATGCCATTTTCACCATCTCTGTTCAACATATTATCTTTGTCGGCCATGTAAAGCCTCCTAAAACATCAGTTTAATCATACTGATGTCTTGAATTAGAGCGGTTTCTACTATATAAATAAAAAATCTAGGCCCCGAAAGGCCTAGATTCATATTCGTTACATTGCACCAGAAGCAACGGCTTCGGCAGCACTTACAATAGCTGCGTCGTCTCCAAAGTTCACATGATGGTCAACGTATTCTATTCCAGAAGTATCTTTTTCCCTTCCAAACAGATTCTTGAAGAAATTAGAATTCTTCTCTTCACGAGCTTCCTTAGCTTCTTTCTTCTGACGTTTCTGCTGCTTATCATAGTAGTTAACCATGTAAGCAATGAACTTTTCAACTTCACCATTGTGTCTGAACATTTCATCACGAATTTCTTTCTGAACAGCAAGTGTTTCACTAATCTGCTGAACAAGAAGTTTATCATTAGTTACAAATGGACTTTCTTTAACCTTAACAGGATTAGCAGGAGTTTCTCCAATCTTATCAGACATAGCTTTCTTAGCAACAACTCCACCAGCAACACCTGCTCCAGCCACAGCGGCTGTTTCAAGTACAGATGAAGCATTCTGCTTTTCAGCTTCTGTCATATTATTAAGAGTTCTCTGTGCAGCATCTCCTTCAGGAGAATTAGAAGCTGATACTTCAGGTTTATCACTAGCAGCTGGCTGAATCTTAGAAGATTCTACCATAGCGGCAGCAGTTGCAGCAGATACGGTTCCGGTAATAGAGTTTTCCATTTCCTCACCCTTATCAATCACAGTTGCTTGTGCTTCTGCAGCTTTATCACTCTTACCATGAGCATCATACTTCTTTTTCCATTCACGATAAGCTTCGACGTCATCTCCAAAACCAAGAAGTTTTGCATCTGCCGCATCTTTTTTATCCTGACTCTTGAAAGCACCTGTTATCTTCTGTCCAAGAGATTTATTTTCATATTCGTTTAATCTATCTGGGTCAATTCCTAACTCTTCGGCTTTCTTACGGAAGTTCTCCTGCTTTTCAGCAAGAGCGGCTTCTTCTTTTGCACCAGCAAAAATCTTATAAACATTTTCAGCAATCCACTCTGGAGGAATCATAGCAGCGAGGATACCTGCAAACAATCCGATACCAGGAATAGCACCAACTAATCCAGGAATAGATTCAGCAAGACCTGCAGCAATCTTCATTCCCATTGTAGGTTCATCGTCTTTACCAATTTTGAAGTAACGACGTGTTTTACTCATACCGTTAACGAAATCCCATACAGCGCCGGCAATAGAGGCAACTAATCCTATTACAGGAATCTGTTTACCGCCAACTTTGGCACTTGCTTTCTTAAGCAATGAAGAATTCTTGAAACGGTCTGTGATTTTACTGATAACGCCTTTAGCCTTTTCAGGACTAATGAGTTTAGCAACTTTACCTTTACTAAAGAATTTAGACAAAGCTTCTGTTACTTTAGAAATAATCTTTGGAGGAACTGAATCAGCAACGCCAGCGGCAGCTTTACCTCCCTTAGCAAGAAGTTTATCTCCCTTCTTAGTAAGGAATTCGCCAACACCTTTACCGGCTTTCTGAATTGCTTTTACGTGAGTTCCAACGTTAAGAAGAGCACGCTTAGCAGGAGCTCGTTCTACTGCATCGCCTATGTTCACATCGAAACCATTTTCTCCACCAACGTGGAAGTTAGCTTCTTTACGTGTTCCATCTTCATTAAACTTAGAGTCTGCAGATTTGTCAACACCTGTCAATTGACCGATACCGGCAGCAGCTCCTTCATTCTTCCAACGTTTAACACCCTTTACAGCCTGATAACCAACTGCGGCTACGTTAATAGCTACACCAGCTGCAGCAATACCTGTTGCAACCTTTGGAGCAGCTCCACCAACTGACTTCAAGAACTTACCAAGTTTTGAAACGTCCATGCCGTTAGAAGCATTAGACTGAGCCTGGAGTGTACCTACAGCTGTAGTTGCTCCAAGAATCTGTTCCATCTTTCCTGCAAAGGTTTCCTCATCTTTCTCGTCAATATCGCCTTTGTCATGAATACCAAGACCGTGCTTAATAGAAGTAAGAGTATCAGACATCTTTTCAAAGAAGTCATGATTCTCTGTTTCTCTTTCTTCACGAACCTTAGTGAGTTTGTCCTTCATCTGATTAAGATAAGAACCACTTGTAACTCCGGTGACAACAGCGGAAGCTTTGCTCTTAAGACCAGAGAAGAATCCATTTCCATTTTCAGCCATCTGTTCAGAAGATGTTCCTTTAGCAGTAGCTTCACCAGCAACACCTCTAGAAACAAATCTGTCTCTTAAACGACTAAATAATCCAGGACCTTTTTCTCTTTTAGCCTTAGGCATCTTTTCTTTAATAGAGTTTGTTCCACGAATTTCGTTTATTTCATCTCGCTCATCAGCAGCTTCACGGGCTTTCTTAGCCTGTTTCTTCTTGAAGAATTCGCGAGCAATAAGAGCAGCGCCGAGCATTGGATTATACATAGCAATTGCTGCTATTCCAACTCCCTTTCCAAGACCCTTGAGAATCTTAGAAGCAGGAGAACGTCTACGCTGTTCACCTTTGAACATTTTGCTATAGTTCTTCTGTATAGTAGCTTTGGCTTCGGTAAGAGCTTCAACTGCGGTTCTACCTTTCTTCACATTAGTCTTGATTCTGTCGATTACTATCTCACCAATATCCGAATCAATAGCACCTTTCTTCATAGCACCAGTGATAGCAGCAATAATCTGGTCAGCAGCATCCTCGGAAGCAGGGTCTACATTTGTATTAGCCCAGTTCTCAAGTTCATCAAGAACTTTGAATGTAGAAGCAGCAATTCTCTGTTCGTTTTCCAGTTCTTTATCTGACATCTTGCTCATAGGAGTGATACCGAGTAAAGAATCAAATAAACTTATATTTGCTCCATATTTACCGACAGCTTTTCCATTAAGAGAAGCTTTAAGTCTATTCTTTACAGAAGCTTTATCTGTATGCACTTTGGCAAGTTTCTGTATGATTGGATTTGTTCTAAGAGCATTTCCAACAATAGCGGCACCAAGTAAAGGATTACCACTTGCAAACATAACTGCTCCACCTGCGATTGTACCTGTCCATTTTCCAAGAGACCTAGCAACTTTAATAGCAGGATTGTAATTACGCATTTCTTTTGAGTAGTTTTTATCATATCTTTTACGAAGAGTCTTAAGTACTTTTCCAAGAGCCATTGTTCCAGGTAAACCATTAGCTTCTCCCCAAACAATACCTTCTTTGATTTTGCCAGCAATAGCTTTATCAAGTTTCTCTTCTTTGACAAGTTTATTGAGTTCTTTAGAGATATATTTATTAACCTTCTTTATAGCAGAATCTCTTACTTTAGTATCATCGCTGCCTGCAACAAGCTCATCAAAGTATGCTTCGGCATTCTTCTTAAGTTCGTCAGCAACGTTATAAGTATTCATGAAAGTGTTGTATTCTTCCTGAATATCTTCTTTTGACCTAAATTCTTTTGTTGCAAAGAATCTATCAATGAGACCCTGTTTAAGGTTTTCAGCTTCATTATAAGCAGCAATTCCACCAATGTGCTTATAGTTAAAGAGAGCTTTCTTACCAGCAGCGAGAGCACCATCTTTTACAAATGTAACTCCAACAGAAGCAACGTTTTTAACGCCAGTAAACAAGCCGCTAGCTTTATCACTTACGAAACCAAATGCTTCTTTGAGCTTATCCATAACAGGCGAACTCTGTCCAGCCTTAACAAATTCACTCCACTTATCATTAACAAAATCAGAAGCAGTTCCATAAGCAGTCTGTGCACTATCTTTAGCTTTAGTAGCATATTCTGTAGCTGTAGCCTTTGCACCCTGCTCACTAAACTTCTTAGTAAAGTTAGAGAACTTGTTAGATGTGCTGGCCCACAATGTAGATGCTGCTACGCCGATTGCAGAAGCAACACTTCCTGCTTTATTCTTAAGCTTACTGAAATCAACTGAAGAAATAAGTTTCTTAGCAATTTCACTTGCTTTCTCAGGTGGCACGTCTTCAGCTTCAACAACAGTTTCCATAACTATTGCTTCCACTTCTTCTTTAGTAATATTTTCATCACCAGAAGGGAATCGTGCTTTAATCTTATCTTTAGTTTTAGAAAGTATATCTGCGGTTTTCTTAGCAACTTCAGTCTCAGAAAGTTTCTTAGCAGTATCTTTAACACTGGTAGCAGCATAATCTACACCAGTCTTAATTGCCTGCCCAGCTTTTGTACTGGCAACTGTTTCAAATCCTGAAGCAAGTGCTTCGCCTGTTGTTGAAGCAGCGCTGGCTACAGTTTGTCCAAACTTTGAATCAGCTACTGTAGAGTAACCTGTTGCAATTGTATCTTTAACATTAGCAGCAGATGATATAACAGTTTCTTTTACTCTATTAATTTTTTTGCTGGTAGAAGGAGCAACATTAGCTTCTTGTTTTAATCCTTTAAGATAAACTGAAAGAAGTTTATTGACAGATTTAAGCTCTGCTTTCTTAGCAACAAGAATCGCTTTGTCGGATTTCTTAGGTGAATTTTCAAGTTCAGCGATATCATTTTCAAGATCATTCTTCTTCTTTCTTAAATCTGATACAATTGTGTAGACATGACTATCAACATATTCTTCATAACTTGATTGAACTTCTCCTTCAAGAGTACTTCCGTTTCCACCTATAGCTGATCCGAATTTACCAAAGATTTTATCATAGCCCGTACTTACAAATTTATCGAGAACATTGTTTCGCTCGCCGGTTCCACCCATAAATCTTCCGATAATAGGTGACATACCGAACATCTGCGACATCTTGATATTACGTTCTTGTTGTCTCCATGTAGCAGCAGATTCAATCGCTCTATTCTGAGCTTCAGCGGATTCTTTATCCGATTCCTCAGATGCAAACACTGATGCATCAAATTTTGATTGTAATACTCCTTGGACTGCCTTTATATGATTAGGCATCTTACGAGTATGCTGTGGATAAACCAAAATACCTCTAGCGAGTAAATTGAAAATATTATTCACAGTTCCACTAAGAGAACCAAGAGGTCCACCGCCAACACCTGTATCAAAACTGAATCCACTAGAAGTGGCAACAGACATGTTTGTTTTATATCTCTCAGCAGCTTCGCCTGTCAAATACGACGACGCATCTCTAGACGCATTTGCACCTACACGATAATCTCGTATTTTTCTTTCAAGCTCTGCTCGTCTACGCTGGATTCTAGCTCTAGCGATATCGTTATTTGCAGTATCAAGATTATATTCTGGAGAAGTATCAAGCTGTCGCTGCATCTTATCAGCTTCATCTTGACGTAACAAATCGTTTGCTACACCTGCTCCACCGTACAACGACTGTTTTTCAGCAAACTGCTGTATAATGCGAACCGCTTTACGCTCCTGAGAAAGAATCTGACCATTGAGGTTTATAGATTCTGCTCCGCCAAGTTTACTAAATGCATTTGCAAACGAATCCAAGCTCTTCTTATCTTTAAGACCACGTTCAAGCTGTTTACGATAAGCCGGGTCTCGATTCAGTCGTTCAATACTAAATGTTTCACCAAGGTGACCTATATTTGAACGAATCTGCTCAAAATCTTCAAGAGATGCGTTTTCGCTACCAGCCATGCTTTTAATTGTATTATCCACAAATGCGTTCTGGTAAGCAGTCTTCTTTACAATATTATAATCTTCACGTGTTCGTTTATCTGAAACGAATGTGCCTTTTTCATAATCATAGTGTTCAGCTTCTCTTCCTGTGATAGCTGTAAGAATTTTCTCAAGTCTATCAGGAATTACGACATTAAGAGTTCTGTCACTTTTTGCAGACCAACCTACAGTTTTATTCGGATCTTTTAATCCGAGTTCAAGAGGTTTAGCAACAGCGTCGTTTACACCAAATAAACGACCAATATTCTGCAAATATTTGTTGTCACTATGAGAAAGCTCTTTCATTTTACCAAAGAACAATGCCGGTGCATTCTGGAAGATTTCGTCTCCAATCTGCATCTTAGCTTTTGTCTTTGACGATAACGCGAAATTTGCTCCAAATTTAAGTAGCATTGACATAGGGTCGAATGTTTGTTCGATTCCCATATCTTTAGCCATACCTAAACTGCTACCAATCATCGGCATCATTGCTAACAATGGACCAACACTAGTTCGCATAAGCATTTCGCTCGCATTACCTTTTATAGCTTTCCAATACTCATTAGCGTCGAGCTGACCATTCTTCATTACTTTATCGATAGTAGCAGTTGGTCTACCACTACCTGATTCAGGAATACCAAGAATAGTTGCTTCTTTGATTTCCTTAAGTAATGCCATCTGTTCCTGCTGAAGGTTAAGCATCTTACCCTGGAATTCCATAGCAGCAGATGAAGCAGTTCCTTCAACATTCTGTAAATGGTCTACAGCAGCATTAATTCCAGCGAGAATTCCACGCTGTACTTCTATATGCTGATTAAATCTAAGTTCCGCAGCAGCAAAGTTTTTTGCAAAGAGTTTATCCTGTTGGTCAAGAATAGCTTTACCTACCTCACCAGTAATTCCGCTTACAAGTTCGTCTCCAGCAGAAACTCCACCAGCATTACCATCATTTACATTGATAACAGTGGCATTTCTACTAAGCTTTGAAGCCGTAGCATTTCTAACCGCATTAGGATTAGAGATAGCTCTCTTTCCAACAGATGTATTAACTTCACCAAATGGTTCGCCTGAAAGTTGGGTTTCCGGGTCTGTGAACTGAACACTTCCGCCAGTATCACCAATACCCATATCAAGTCCTCCGAAGTCCATATCAGAACTATCGAAATCAAAATCGTCGCCAAGCATTCCAGACATGTTCATATTGTCAGAACTATTTCGGTAGAACTCACCAGTCTTAATACGATTCTTAATGTCTTTCACAGTATCACTAAGAGTCTTATTATATTTATCCATAGTTTGTTTTGGATCAACATCTACGGATTTATTTTTACTGATAAATTCTTTCATTTTTTCCATGCGAGTACGAGCCTCAGCCATAGCTAATTTAGCAACGTCACCCATGGATGTGGCAAAAGATGCAGCGTTAGGCTGATATGAACCAGCCACATCGACTGCCAATTTACGAGCCGATGTCATAAGATTCTTGCTGTACTTGCCTAATTTATGTATTGTTTCATGTGATGTTGACTTGGGAATTCCATTCTTTTTATCGTTCATCATGTCTTTATCCAATGGATAATACTCATGAGGAGTTTTCCCACGTTCAACGTTGTAAATACTATCATTAGCCATAATGGTACCCTTATAACTAGTTTTTCATTACTTTTTTTAATTATAGCGCTATAATCATGTTTTTTACTATTATATAGATGAATCTGTTCTTTTTTAGTTTTATTATCTTTATATATTATAATTTTGGAGGAAATTCAATATGATGACAGTATTGTTTGGTTCAGATAAATCGCCATCCGGTTTGCTTAAATGCGAATGCGTTGACAAAGTTTATATATCGATTGCACCCAAAAATAACAAATTTCGATATGTAAGATTTGATAATTTACAAGGAGTAATAACTCCTTCTTCAAACGTTGGAAACGACAATATGATAGTTTATGTCGTTGAATTCATTAACGGTGCCGAACCAATAGTATTACCAGCAGAAGATTACTTAGTAAACACATTTGTTGAAAATAAATAATAAATAACCCGAGGATTGCACCCCGGGTTATTTTTTCGATTAGCTCAAAATAGAACTTACAAGATGCTGATTAAGAGGAACGTTTACTCCGATTCCATCTTCAGTCTGGTAACGAACCTGATTTTTACCAACAATACATGTTGATTTAGACAGGTCTGTTCCAATATAATCTGACAGAACCTTGAGTGCTTCCGTACTCTTCATCATATCTTTGATAGCTTCAGCTGGATTTGCAAATACGATTGCATTAGTGCTTTCCGCACCAAGAGCTTCCTTATTAACTTTTCCAGGCTGGTAAACAGCACTATCAACAAGACGACAAGTCTTAATTCCAGGCATTGTAACACAGTCAAATGTAACTGGATACATCTTGTATTTCTTAATAAAGTGGTGACCATAAGGGCCACTTGTCTTTTCGATAAAGTTTGGAGTGTAAATACGACACGAAGAAGCATAATTACTTCCAAGAAGTTTTACATTCTTGAGGACAATATCTGTTCCAAGAGGTGGACACAGACAAACATCACCTTCATATCTATCACCCATATCTTTGTAATTCAAAATATTCCAAGCATATCTTGTAGGTTCAACAAACAAGAAACGACTAAGAGGAGCGTCAGCAGGCGGATGCTCTGCTTCACCAAACCATGTGCGGTTATGGAGATTCTCCTGAACATAAGTTGACTCATCGAAACTTCGTTTTGTATCATCTGCCGGATACAAATTGGAATTACGAGAAAGAATGTCGAATGCCATAAGTGTGACGTGCCACACAAGGCCATCATCAGAAACTACTTTAGCATCTGTGAGAGCCTGGAACGATTCCATAGAAACAAGAATCGGTCTTGTCAAGTCTACGATTTTATTTGCATCCGACTGTCTGCTATTAATGATTTCCATATTGAAACTCCATTAAGCAATAACAGAACCGGTAAAAATTATAATCTTTTTCATAGATAATACCTCTTCAAGTGTATATTTTATCTATAATAATGTTAAAAAGAGGGGTAATATGAATACTATTAAACGCAACACAATATTTTACAAGAGTTTGCTTACTGGCAAACACGTTAGTAAAATAGGAACGGTGTATGTTAGAAACCGTTCCGTTGTAGAAAAGAATAACCAAGAAATGGTATCGCTCGTTTTCTCAATGAACAGAAAGTTCATGATGGAATTTGCAGGTATAGGCATGCAATATACTGATGATACTGAAAGAGAAAAATACTTCAATGGTTTCATGGGAGCAATTTCATCTCAGTTTGTAAGAGACTTTATTTTGAAAGTTGAAGCTGTAAAGGAACAGGTTATAAGTGAATCAGTTCTGTATGGTATTAACTGGAAAACTGGGTTGACCATGATATCATTTGAATTCAAGACAAGTGTCACCGACGATATTCTCAATACAACAATTGATTATGTTGAAGATTATTTCAGTGACCCAGAATACGAATACGTGATGAATATCATGATGGCAATAGATAAATACATGCTTCGTATTGACACTATTGATTTCGAAAACTTCTTATATAAAAACGACGACAACAATATCGCTTATGCTACTGCTAGACTAGAAATGCTCAAGAAATACTATATAAATTCTGCGAACAGAGCAAACGAAATCATCAACGACATTATTGTCCATAAAAACATGCTGCGAAAGCTACAAAATAAAAAAGACAAAGAGGAGGATACAAATGCATGACTTGTTTACAAACCAGATAATTATTCGTCTTATTAAGATGGATTTTTATGCTCGGTGGATACTCGGTGGCGTAGGTCTCGTCGTATGCTTGGTATGCGGCATCATTTACGTTATTTTAAAAAACAAACAGAATAAGAAAGATAAGAAAAACAAGGAGAAGTAAATATGTGTGGTATCAGATTTGATAAAAATGGTGCAACCATGGATAAAACAATTACTTTAGACCAAATGCGAACCGCTATCAAAGCTTTAAAGTACACGGTTTCTAAAAATGAAGTAGAACACGATTCTAACGAAACACTGGAGCTTATAGACGTTTTAGAACAAATTGAAAAGCAAACTGCTGCACAAAATGATAGACAAATACATATCGTTGTTGCCGAACCAGTTGAATATGACTATCTATATTAATAAATAAAGGAAAATAAAATGAATAATGAAAGCATTGCATTAATCGTTGGTTTCGGAATTGGAGCATTTACTGTAGCAGTTTTTGCAATTATAACTATAATACTGTTGCTAAAACGACGCCATACAAATGACAAACCTATCGTTGTTTACGGCCAAAAAGCAAAGGAATTACTTGCTGAATATTGTCTCGGCGATGTAATCAATACGAAACGTATGCTAGAGCATGTCAATTCTAAACCTGAAGATTGTAAAATTATTCGTCCAAGAAGGTTTTGTTCTTCCGACTATGAAATAAACACATTTTCAAAAACTCTAGGAGAAGATACTGCAAAATATTTGTTCGGAATCGAAACTCTTTATAAAGCTTCTCCAATAACAACAAAATCAATAATTGAATACATTGATTTTGTCAAACGTTTTGTGAGAAGCGACAAGTTCACTTCTTTACAAACTCCAGAAAAACAATACGTTGTAGTTCGTATTGAAGAACAGTTGTGTAAGATAATTTTCAAATACATCGATAGTGCTAGCAATAAACTTTATGAAGGCGATGAAGCGATTATACTGGATGCTATCGGTTTAGAGCATCTATTGATGCCAACGGACATGTAGCTTCCGAATAAATTATAATCACACTGGTTAATTCCAGTGTGATTATTTTTTTGTTAACGTATATTTCACGTCTTCACTTACAGTTCAAGCACAGTGTCTTTACTAGCCATAAATTCAGCAAACGTACCGTTGAACTGCGAACCGTCTTTATTACGGAACATTCCGCCAAGACGATTGTGCATAATTTTATCGATATCTTCCGAGGTCTGTGCGTTCGAAAGTTCATCAAATGCGCGGATACAATTCTGGATTGTTCCCATTTTTTCATCAAAAGTTTCAGCTTTCTTTTCCTCAGGATTAGCTTCAGTAGCAAGCTCTTCATCTACAGCTCTGTTGAAAGCATGAGATGTTTTCAAGATACCTTCCTGGATAATTTTACTTCGTTTCTGAACAACCTTTGCTTTTTCAAGTTCTTCAAGTTCGATAACTTCAACAGGTTTACCATCAATAGTCGCAATAAATCCCTGGGAATCTTTTTCAAGTTTGTCGGAAAGATTGTTAATATTCTTTGCCACCTGGTCCATCTTCTGTTTCTTAGAAGAATCTTTAACCCTTCCAAGTTTAATCTTGAAGACTTTTTCAGAAATAAAGTTCTTAAATTTTTTAAGCCATTCAAGCAGCCATTTGAAAAACTCTTTAATTTTATCTATTACTTTTGCAGCAACAGCTTTAGCCTGTTCACCAAATCCTTCTGATGACATTACTGCCATAGCATTAGAATATTTCTCAGTTTCATCAAAAGCTGATTCAACTGCCTTTGTAGCTTCTACTAAATCAGTTGTCATTGCTTCAACTGTAGGAGTAACTGGTGTAGATTCCAAAGAAACCAACACATTACCACTAGGGTCTTTAAATTGTAAATTCATATTATTTTCCCCTTTAATCAAAGGTTTATTTTCATTATAAAGTTCACTCCTGTATCGGCGGAATAAAACAAACGATTTTTCCCCACAGTTATCATTAGTACAATAAATAAAAGAATCGCACTGTGGTTTCCCACAGTGCGACACTATAAACTCAGTTCAAATTACTTAATGTAATCTGAATTTACAGCTGCGCTAGCACTTGTTCCACGTTTTACAGCGTTAGGATCAGTTGCTACTGAACCAGTTGCTGTCTTTGCGAAGTTAGTCTGAGTAGGTGCAGCTGCAGCGTAGTTGTGTGTATGAGTCTTATCTTTCTTAGCATCAGAAAGAGCAAGGTCATCAGCAAGACGATCTGTAAGCGCCATACCAATTGCGCTGTTAGCAAATTCTGTATCTGCCTTAGCAAGATACTCAGTGTAGATGTAAGATGGAA